>PPYF01188065.1_pt1 | contig 235422 bp, 192 predicted proteins | sample 1559871 | NCBI WGS metagenome assembly PPYF01 (sample SAMN08240021, study PRJNA423297) | Human gut metagenome, whole genome shotgun sequencing project. | reverse complement strand
TGCGGGAATAGCTCAGTTGGTAGAGCACGACCTTGCCAAGGTCGGGGTCGCGAGTTCGAGTCTCGTTTCCCGCTCCAATCGTCTCACCGGTTCCACGTTATCTTCGTCACAAAAAATTGAATCTGAATAGCCCTAGAGGGCTTTTTGTCGTCTGCGGATTCTTTAACTGTTTTCCTCTGTGTTCAGACCGTTATACACAAGCGGGTCTATGCGCTGTGGCGCGTGGCGTTGCCGCACCTGTAAACAGAGTTATCCACAGCTTTACGCCTACTGAACCACTGCAGAAAGTCAGCTTTTTATGCTGAACTTTGCCCGTGGAAGCCGCTAATCCTACGTAATCACGGGATTTTTCTGTGCTGCATCACTAAAACTGGCCACTTGCTTGCGCGTCGGTTTACGCCCTGCTTTAAATTGTTATCCACATATCCCCAGTGTAAGAACGCCTTGCGGTGCATCCGTCAATCACGACTGTAATAATTAGTGATCCGTTTCGCGCCGATGCAGATTGGGCGTTGCAGAGAAAATTAAGCATCGCGTGGCAATCCTTTTTCGATGGCGCGCACCAGACGGCGCTGTTGGGGAGTCTGCACCGAACTGGCGTTGATGTTTTGTTCGGTTGCAGGTTGCACGCTAATGGCTAAGGCGCTGCGTTTTTGCCACTGCTCGTCCAGTGCCCACTGAATGTGCTCATCCACCAATTCATCCGCCCCTAAGCGACTTTGCAAGGCCAGTACGATGTCGGCTTGACACGGGGCGTTACCTAGCGCTACGGCCAGATTACGCAGCCAGCGGCGATGTCCGATTCGTCGAATCGGCGAGCCTTCGGTCAGACGCAAGAAGGTGGCTTCATCCCACTGCCATAGGGTTAGCAATTGCGGGGTGTGCAAATGCGCGCGCGGTGAAAAATCGGCTTCTTCGGTCAGCGGTGCGACTCGGCTCCACGGGCAGATTAGCTGGCAGTCATCACAGCCATAAATGCGGTTACCCAGCGCACGGCGCAGTTCGAGCGGAATAGCGCTGTCTGATTCGATGGTCAGGTAGCTGATACAGCGCCGTGCATCGACCACATAGGGCGCGACAATCGCGCCGGTCGGACAGGTAGTCATACAGGCCACGCAGCGCCCGCACTCTTGCTCTACCGGTGCATCGACCGGCAGCGGCAAGTCCACCAATAACTCACCCAAGAAAAACCAAGAGCCTGCTTCACGATTAAGTAGTAGTGAGTGTTTACCAACCCAGCCAAGGCCGGCATTGGCGGCCAGAGGTCGCTCCAAAATGGGGGCGGAGTCTACAAACGGGCGAAAGCCTAATGCGCCGACTTCGGCTTGGATTTTTTCGCCCAACTGTTTGAGACGCTGGCGCAGCAATTTGTGGTAATCGCGCCCCAGCGCATAACGGCTGATGTAGCCGCTCAGTGGATCGCGCAGCACTTTGGCAAAACGGGCATCGGGCGGGAGATAATTCATCCGTACACTGATCACTCGCAGCGTACCGGGATGCAATTCGCTAGGGCGTGCGCGCATCATGCCGTGGCTCGCCATCCACCCCATCTCACCATGGTAGTGATTATCCAGCCACGCTTGTAGGCGTGGCTCGTGTTCACGCAAGTCTGGCAGGCAAATGCCAACCTGCTGGAAACCTAGCGATTTACCCCATTGCTTGATAGATTGGGCCAACTGAACCAAATCAGGGGCCGCAGGCGTGGCGGATGATGATGTCATGGATAGATCAATTCGTTGTGAAGATGCAGCAGCACAGATAGCGTCCAGTTTACCACATTCCTTATACGATACCGCGTGGGTCCGTCGGGCCGAGCAGCAGGCCGCGGCGGCGCAGGGGATCTCATTGTGGCAACTGATGCAGCGCGCAGGTGCCGCGGCGTGGCAGTGGATTGAGCAGCATTACCCTGACCTGCGTAGTCTGGTGATTGTATGCGGCAACGGCAATAACGGCGGCGATGGGTTGGTCTTGGCGGCGCTGGCTGCTCAAGCGGGTGTGCGCGTCAGTGTCTATATGCCGCCCTTTGCGGGACAAACGCTGGTGCAACCGGCGCAGCAAGCATTGCAGGCGTGGTTGGCGCAAGGCGGTCATCTGCTACACGATTTGGCGCGGTTAGACACTCAAGCCGATTTGGTGGTGGATGCCCTGCTGGGCATTGGTGTGCGCGGCGCTGTGCGCCCTGAATTGGCCAAGGTTATCCAGTGGGTGAATACTCACTCTATGCCGGTGCTGGCGTTAGATATCCCTTCGGGGTTACAGGCCGACAGCGGCACGGTGGCCGGTGTTGCGGTGCGCGCCAAGGCGACGTTAACGCTGGTGGCGCTCAAACGTGGGCTGTTTACCGGTCAGGCGCGCGATTATACCGGCGCGGTGTATTATGCCGCGCTCGGGCTTGATGCGTGGCTGGCAACTCACTCTTCGCCTTGGCAGCGCCTATCGCATGCGGATTTAGCGCGCTATTTACCGGCGCGTAGGCCCTGTAGCCACAAAGGCGAACATGGCAAGGTGTTGGTGCTTGGCGGTGAGCTGGGCACGGGCGGCGCGGTGTGTTTGGCGGCAGAAGCGGCGCTGCGAAGCGGTGCTGGCTTGGTGCGGGTACTGACGCGCGCCGAACATGTGCCGGTATTGCTCATCCGCTGCCCAGAAGTGATGGCGCAAGTTTATACTCCCGCTGCACTGCAAGAAGCATTAGCGTGGGCTGACGTGATTGCGTGTGGACCGGGTTTAGGGCAAGGCCTCTGGGCGCAGGAGATCGTGGCGGCGGTGCAGGCCGTGGGTAAACCAACGATCTGGGATGCGGATGCGCTGAATGTGCTGGCCACCAATCCATCACGTTTTTTAGATCAAGCCGGTGCGCGCAGTGCGGGTACTGAGCCGCGTCATCGCGATAACCATATACTGACCCCGCATCCCGGGGAGGCTGCGCGTCTGTTAGGCTGCTCAATTGCCGACATTGAACAAGACCGTTTTGCCGCGGTGCGCCAGTTACAACAGCGCTGGGGCGGCGTGGTGATCCTCAAAGGTGCCGGAACCTTAATTGCGGATCGGGAACATATTGCGCTAGCCGATGTCGGAAATCCGGGAATGGCTTCCGGTGGCAGCGGCGATGTTTTGTGTGGCATTTGTGCAGCGCTTTTGGCACAGACTCTCTGTATTTACGCGCGGCAATGCTATGATCTGCATAACGAAGCTACGGAAGGTACAGCTGATCCCTTACAGGATGCGGCTTGCGCGGCAGTATTACTGCATGGCGCGGCGGCTGACCAATGTGCGTTACAGGGAATGCGCGGAATGCTGGCCAGTGATTTATTACCGGTTCTGCGGCAGCTGGGGAATCCCAACCAGAAATAATCCAATCAGAATTAATAACCAATGACGATGAAATCTGTGTCTTTTGATTTGGCGGATGAAGCTGCCACCGTAGAGCTGGGACGCCGTCTGGCACTGCACTGTTCGCAGGCCACAGTGTTGTATCTGCATGGCGATTTAGGCGCCGGTAAAACCACTTTTTGCCGTGGTTTCCTGCAGGCCCTCGGCCATGCTGGCAATGTCAAAAGCCCGACCTACACACTGGTCGAGCCGTATAACTTACCCCAGTGGGATGTGTACCACTTTGACCTGTATCGCCTCGCCGATCCGGAAGAGCTGGAGTTCATGGGGATCCGCGATTATTTCACCGAACGCGCCTTGTGTCTGGTGGAATGGCCGCAACGTGGCGAAGGGTTCCTGCCGCCACCGGATCTGAGTCTGACTCTGCGTTATGACGGTGAAGGACGCCAAGCCCAGCTACAGGCCAACACGCCATACGGACAACAACTGGTTGAGCACCTGAGTGACGAATAAGGATGTGGATTAAACCTCGCTGGCCACTCGCTCTGGGGCTGTTGCTCTGGAGTATCGGCTTGCCGCTGTGGGCGGCAGTATTAACGGATATTGCGGTACGTGACGGCAGCGGCGGCAGCAATCAGGTGACCTTGAGCTTCTCCGGCAAACCCACTTATGGCTATTTCAGCTTAAGCGGGCCGGATCGGCTGGTGCTGGATCTGCGTAACACGCGCAAAGAGATGAGTCTACCGAAGCGCTATCGCGGCAAATTGGTGGAGACCATCCGCACCAGCACGCCGCCACAAGGCGGCACATTGCGTTTGGTGATGGAGTTATCGCAGCGAGTCAACGCCAAGGCGGTGACCGAGTCACGCGGTGGCAACAAATACCAAGTGGTGTTGACCATCAAGCCACAAAGCGGCAGTAGCCGCAGCAGCGCGACGACCAACAGCCGTCAGGAGCTGCGCAGCACGCCAGGGCGTAGCAGCGAGCGGATCGTGATCGCCATTGACCCCGGCCACGGTGGACAAGACCCCGGTGCGATCGGCAAAAATGGCCTGCGCGAAAAGCAGGTGACGATTGCGATTGCCACTAAATTGCGCGACTTACTTAACCGTGACGGCAACTTTAAAGCTGTGATGACCCGTGAGCGCGATTACTTTATTTCGGTGGGCGGACGCTCGGAGATTGCGCGCGGTAAAGATGCGCAGCTGCTGGTGTCTATCCACGCGGATGCGGCGCCCAATCGCAGTGCCAAAGGTGCCTCGGTGTGGGTGCTGTCTAACCGGCGCGCTAACTCTGAGATGGGACGCTGGCTGGAAGATCATGAAAAGCAATCCGAATTGCTCGGTGGGGCCGGTGAAGTACTCTCCGGTAACAACAATGACCGCTATCTGAGCCAGACCGTACTGGATCTGCAGTTCGGGCATTCGCAGCGTGTTGGCTACGATGTGGCATCTCGGGTACTGCGCGAAATGGGGCGGATTTCGCCACTGCACAAGCGTCGTCCAGAGCACGCGAGCCTCGGCGTATTGCGTTCGCCGGATATTCCGTCATTGCTGGTGGAAACCGGATTTATCTCAAACCCTACCGAAGAGCGTTTGTTAGGTAGCAGTTCGCACCAAACTAAAGTGGCGACCGCGATTTATCACGGGATCCGCAGTTACTACCGTGACCATCCGGCAGCACGCAGTACTCCGGCTCCACAGCCACCAGCTCGGAGCAGCAGCGTTAGCCAGCCAGAGCCAGTACGCAGTAGTGCCGGTAGCAGTGCCAGCAGTAAAGCGCCGGTGGTCGATATTGATCAGCCAGGGCCGATTGTCGAAAAAGCGCCGGTTAAAGTGAGCAGTAGCGCGGCAAAAGCGCAGGTACACGTGGTGAAACGTGGGGAAACCCTGACCCGCATTGCCGAGCAGTATGATACCGATGTGGCGACCTTGAAGCGCTTGAACCGGATGAAGTCCGGTGAGCTGTTGGTCGGGCAGAAGTTGAAATTGCCGTCAGCGGCTAGCAGCAGTTCGGTCGAGGTCACGGAGAGCCGTCCACGCCCACCGGTAGTCGATCAGCCTGAGCCGGTGGTCGAAAGTCGTGCGGCGGCCAGTGCCACGACCGTTCATACCGTCACGCGCGGTGAAACCTTACTGCGCATCGCGGAAAAATACGACACCACACTGACTGAGCTGCGCAGCTTGAACAACCTCAAGCGCGATCAAGTCAATGTCGGGCAGAAGCTGAAAGTGCCGTCCGGTAAAGCGGCCAGTGCACCGGTTAGCAGTAAATCGGCAGCTGACAGCAGCAAAGCGCCGTCACGCGGCAAGTTAGAGGTGTATCAGGTGCAGCGTGGTGACACGCTGGGCAAGATTGCCGCGCGCTACGCCGTTTCGATGGAGACCATCAAATTTGCCAACCAGATGCACAATAATCAGGTGCAGGTGGGGCAAAAACTGAAGATCCCGTTAGATGGTGCGGCGCCAAAAGAGAGCGAACAAGACTCTGGCAAGGCGAGCAGTAAGAGCAAAGAAAGCGCGCGGCCAAGTCACCATAAGGTCAAAGCCGGTGAAACCTTATCTGGGATCGCTGATCGCTATGGCGTCGGTTTGTCGCAGCTGCGTAAATACAACCACCTGAAATCGGATCAGGTGAATGTCGGCCAGAGCCTGAAAATTCCGCAGGAGTAACTATGCCTATCCAGATCTTGCCTCCGCAATTAGCCAACCAGATCGCCGCCGGTGAAGTGGTTGAGCGCCCGTCGTCGGTGGTTAAAGAGCTGGTGGAAAACAGTCTGGATGCGGGAGCCACCCGCATTGAGATCGACATCGAAAAGGGCGGTGCTCGGCTGATCCGAATTCGTGATGACGGCTGTGGTATCGACAAAGAGCAACTGGCGCTGGCGTTGGCGCGCCATGCCACCAGTAAAATCAGCTCGCTCGACGATCTGGAAGCGATTGTCAGTCTCGGATTTCGCGGCGAAGCGCTGGCCAGTATCAGCTCGGTATCGCGTTTGACGCTGACCTCACGTACCGCGGCGCAAAGCGAAGCGTGGCAGGCATACGCCGAAGGGCGAGATATGCAGGTAACGGTGAAACCGGCCGCTCATCCGGTGGGTACTACGCTGGAAGTGTTGGATCTGTTTTTCAACACCCCTGCACGGCGCAAGTTTTTGCGTACCGAAAAGACCGAACTGGCGCATATCGATGAGGTGGTGCGCCGCATCGCCTTAGCGCGTTTTGATGTCAGCTTTATCTTGCGCCATAACGGCAAAGTGCTGCGCCAATATCGGGCCGCCGCGAATGCCGAGCAGCGTGAGCGCCGTTTAGCCGCCGTGTGTGGACAAGAGTTTTTGCAACATGCCCTCGCGGTGGAGTGGGAGCATGCCGACCTGAAAATCAGCGGTTGGGTGTGTACGCCGCAAGGCTCGCGGGCGCAAAATGACATGGCGTACAGCTATGTCAATGGCCGTATGATGCGCGATAAGCTGATCCACCATGCGATCCGGCAAGCGTACCAAACCTTGTTGCAAGACTCTGAGCATCCGGCTTTTGTGCTGTATCTGGAGTTAGACCCGCATCAGGTGGATGTGAATGTGCATCCGGCTAAACATGAAGTGCGTTTCCATCAGGCGCGTCTGGTACATGATTTTATCTACCAAGCGGTGCTGACTGCGTTACAACATGCCAGCCCAGCGGCAACCGCAGCCTCTGATGCGGCTGACTTTGCCCGTGATGCTCTGCAAGATGCCACGCCGCGCGCCGCTGCTGGCAGCAGTGAGTTTACGGCGGTCAGCACGCCGAGCGACTCTGCACCGCGAGAATATACCGATACCCCACCGGCGCGTGCGGCGTCGGCAGAGGCTCATCCGGCGAGCGTGCGCGAGCGTAGTGTTAGTTATGGTGGCCATGGTAGCTATACTGGCTCGTACGCTGGAGCGGCACCGGTGTCGCGCGAGCAGGCGGCGGCTTATGCCCGCCTGATGCAGCCTGCGCCAGTTGACACTTCTGACACTGCGGCAGCCTCGCCAACCGCCGCGACGCTGTTTCCGAGTGCGCCGTCTTTCGTGGCCACGACCGGGGCGGATCCCCGTTCAGATTCTGCCAATTCGGCAGGGGGGCATCCGGCGACCGCGGCTCAGCGCCCAGATCCGCGCCCAGAGGTGAATGATTGCCGAGCGCCACAAGGCTCGCTGGGGCGAGCGCTGAGTGTGGTCAATGGCCGTTTTTTGTTGTTGGAGCAAAGCCAAGGGCTCGCCTTGTTATGCTTACCGCGCGCCGCCTTATGGCGCGTGCAGGCCCAGCTAACCCCTGAAGGGCAGCCACTGAAAGCGCAGCCGCTGTTGATCCCCTTGCAATTGACGCTCAGCGCTGAGCACGTGACCTGTATTCGTGGCCAGCAGGCGCTGTTGCAGCAGTTAGGGCTAGATTTACACTGCTCTGAGCGTAACAAAGTCTTGGTACGCGCAGTGCCATTACCGCTACGGCATCACAACTTACAACAAATTATTCCGCATCTATTGAATAAACTCTGTGCTGACCCAACCATAGACATAGCGTTGCTGGTGGCGTGGTTGGCCGAACAACTCAAGGACGAGCAGGAGCGTTGGAGCTTGTCGCAGGCGGTGAGCCTGGTGGCGGATATCGAGCACTTGTGTGCCGAACGCGTGCGGCAGGAATACCAAACACTGATTAAACCTGTACAACTTGAGGCGGCGATGGCCGCATTTGACCATCATGACTAAATTACCACCAGCCCTCTTTTTGATGGGACCGACCGCATCGGGCAAAACCGATCTGGCGATCCGTTTACGGCAACAGCTGCCGGTGGAAGTGATCAGTGTGGATTCCGCCCTGATCTATCGCGGTATGGATATCGGTACCGCTAAGCCGTCAGCTGACGAGTTGGCGCTGGCGCCACACCGTCTGATCGACATTCGCGATCCGGCGCAGGCTTACTCTGCCGCCGATTTTCGTGCCGATGCGCTGCGCGAAATGGCCGAGATCACTGCTGCGGGTAAGATCCCGCTGCTGGTTGGCGGCACTATGTTATATTTTAAAGCCCTGTTAGAAGGGTTATCGCCGTTACCGTCGGCCGATCCGGCGGTGCGGGCAGAGATCGAGCAGGCCGCCGCAACCCGTGGTTGGGCCGCCTTGCATGAAGATTTGCAACGTATTGATCCGGTCTCTGCGGCGCGGATCCATCCCAATGATCCGCAGCGTTTAAGTCGGGCATTGGAAGTTTTTGCCATTTCAGGTAAAACTTTAACAGAGCTGACGCAAATTCAGGGAGATCAACTCCCGTATCGCGTTCAGCAATTTGCAATTGCACCGGCAACGCGGGCGCAATTGCATGAACGTATCGCCATACGCTTTCAGAACATGCTGGAAGCAGGGTTTGAACAAGAAGTACGGAAGCTGTTCGAGCGCGGCGATCTTAATCCGGATCTGCCATCGATCCGGTGCGTGGGTTATCGGCAGATGTGGGAACATTTGCGTGGTGATTACGATGCACAGGAAATGGCATACCGGGGTATTTGTGCCACCCGCCAACTGGCGAAGCGGCAGATGACATGGTTGCGAGGTTGGCCTGAAGTAACGTGGCTGGACAGTGATCAGCCACAAGAAGCGTTACAAATCGTTATCAAAGCTATTAGAGGTTGAATAATGGTTTGTGTACAATCTTCTATGCTCCCATGTGCACTATTAATTAATTGAATAATTGCTACAACAACAAACAAATAAGGAAAAGAGAAAATGGCTAAGGGGCAATCTCTGCAAGACCCGTTTTTGAACGCACTGCGCCGTGAGCGCGTTCCGGTTTCTATTTATCTGGTTAACGGTATCAAGCTGCAGGGCCAGATCGAATCTTTCGATCAGTTTGTGATCCTGCTGAAAAACACAGTCAGCCAGATGGTTTATAAGCATGCTATTTCAACGGTAGTTCCGGCTCGCCCTGTATCGCATCACAGCAACAGTGGCCACACCGGTACAGCTCATGCCGCGCAGGGTTCTACTCCAGCACCGCAAGAACTGACTGACACTGAATAATTCCGGCTTTAGGAGCCATTAGCTTGTTTGATCGTTATGAAGCTGGTGAACAGGCGATATTGGTGCACATCAATTTCCCGCAAGAGCGGGATGTAGAGGATCTCAGAGAGTTCGAGACTCTGGTATCCTCTGCGGGTGTTACGGCGGTGCAGGTGATCACCGGTAGCCGCCGTGCGCCGCATTCCAAGTATTTCGTCGGCGAAGGTAAAGCCGAAGAGATCGCGGCGGCGGTAGCCGCCACTGGTGCATCGGTCATCCTGTTTAACCACGCACTCTCTCCCGCCCAAGAACGTAACCTTGAAGGTTTGTGTCAATGCCGCGTCATTGATCGCACCGGTCTGATCCTGGATATTTTTGCCCAGCGCGCCCGTACTCACGAAGGTAAGTTGCAAGTTGAACTCGCTCAGCTACGCCACTTAGCCACACGTTTGGTACGCGGTTGGACACACCTGGAGCGACAAAAAGGCGGTATCGGTCTACGTGGGCCGGGGGAAACGCAACTGGAAACGGACCGTCGTCTGCTTAAAGAGCGGGTCCGTGTGATTTTGAGTCGATTGGAGAAAGTCGCTAAGCAGCGCCAGCAAGGACGTCGCGCACGAAACCGTGCCGAGATCCCTACGGTGTCGTTAGTTGGCTATACCAACGCCGGTAAATCGAGCCTGTTTAACACCATCACCGAAGCTGGGGTGTACGCAGCGGATCAGCTGTTTGCCACGCTGGATCCGACGTTGCGCCGGATTGACGTGACCGATGTTGGACCGGTGGTATTGGCCGATACGGTGGGCTTTATCCGTCACTTGCCGCACGATCTGGTCTCCGCATTTAAAGCTACGCTACAAGAGACGCAGGAAGCTACACTGTTACTGCATGTGATTGATGCGGCCGACCCGCGGATCGATGATAACATTCAGGCCGTGGAGCATGTGCTGCACGAGATTGAGGCCGACGAAATTCCGGTCTTGCGCGTGATGAACAAAATTGACCTGATTGATGAGGTCGTACCGCGCATTGCCCGTAATGACGAAGGTGTTCCAACCCACGTCTGGGTGTCAGCCCATACCGGTGCCGGTATGGATTTGCTGTTTCAGGCGATCAGTGAATTACTGGCACAGGATATTGTGGAGTATCAGCTGCATCTGTCGCCGCGCCTGTGGCGTCTGCGCAGCCGTCTGTATCAGCTCGACGCGTTAGTGGATGAACGTATCGATGAGGAAGACGGAAGCCTGTGGTTAAATATCCGAATGCCGGCGGTAGACTGGCGTCGTTTATGCAAGCAGGAAACCGAGTTGGAAGCGACAATTCATACCGAGGTATCTGCTTAAATTGTAGTGCCTGACGGCACGTTTTAGTTAATGGAGTAAGAGATGGCGTGGAATCAGCCCGGTAACAACGGACAGGACCGCGACCCTTGGGGTAACCGCAGTGGTGGCCGCGATCAGGGTCCTCCGGATCTGGACGATGTATTCCGCAAGCTTGGCAAGAAATTAGGTGGCGGGAAGAACAACAACGATGACCCGAATAATCCGGGCAGCAGTCAGGGCTTTAAGTTCACCCCGCGTTTGGTGGGGCTGGCGGTAGCCGCTGCGGTCTTGGTATGGGGCGTCAGCGGGTTCTATACGATTAAAGAAGCCGAACGGGGCGTAGTCACCCGCTTGGGCAAATATGACCGTATTGTGCAGCCTGGCCTGAACTGGAAGCCAACCTTCATCGAATCGGTCACCCCGGTGAACGTGGAGGCGGTACGTGAGTTACCGGCATCGGGTTTCATGCTGACTCAAGACGAAAACGTGGTGCGCGTGGAAATGAACGTGCAGTACAAAGTCGCCGACCCGGCCAAATACCTGTTTAGCGTCAGCAACCCTGATGACAGCTTGCGTCAGGCTACTGACAGCGCCCTGCGTTATGTCGTCGGTCATACCAAGATGGATGAAGTGCTGACTCGAGGCCGTGCCAAGGTACGTCAAGATACTTGGGTGCTGCTGGATCAAATCATCGCGCCATACAACATGGGCTTGCAGGTGCTGGATGTGAACTTCCAGTCAGCGCGTCCGCCAGAAGAAGTGAAAGAAGCTTTCGATGACGCTATCGCGGCGCAAGAAGATGAACAGCGTTTCATCCGCGAAGCGGAAGCCTATGCGCGTGAAGTTGAGCCAAAAGCGCGTGGTAACGTGAAGCGGGTTGAAGAAGAAGCACAAGCTTATAAAGAGCGTGTGATTCTGGAAGCCAAGGGTGATGCGGATCGCTTCAATGCACTGCTGCCAGAGTATCAGGCGGCGCCTAAGGTAACCCGTGAGCGTATGTACCTCGATACCATGGAAAAAGTGTTGAGCAACAGCAACAAGGTGCTGGTGGATACCAATGCCAATAACGTGCTGATGCTGCCAACGGATTCCCTGATGAAGAAAGACGGTGCTCAAAGCGCAGCCGATGCTGCCGCCGCTGCCGTCAGCGTCCCGTCGTTGAACGAGATCGGCCGTAACTCCGGTACTTACAACAGCACCGAAGGACAAGGACAAGACAGCCGAACCAACGTCAACAGCCAAGACCGTCAGGGGAGATTCTAAGCATGAAGAAGTTTATCATCCCGGCGGTCATTGTGGCCGTGCTGTTGGGCTCCTCCTCACTGTTTGTGGTGAAAGAGGGCGAGCGCGGGATCGTGCTGCGCTTTGGCAAGGTCAAGCGTGATGGGCAAGATGTGGTGCAGGTGTATAACCCAGGCCTGCATCTGAAGATGCCGTTTATCGATAGCGTGAAACTGCTCGATGCGCGGGTCCAAACCATGGACGATCAAGCCGATCGTTTCGTGACCGCGGAGAAAAAAGATCTGATCGTCGACTCTTACGTCAAATGGCGGATCAAAGATTTTGGCCGTTACTATCTGGCGACCGGCGGCGGCAACATGCTGCAAGCGGAAGCGCTGTTGAAACGCAAAATCAGCGACCGTCTGCGCTCGGAAATCGGTAGCCGTACCATTAAGGATATCGTTTCCGGCTCACGTGGCGAGTTGATGGATGATGCGCGTACCGCGCTGAATACCGGCGCTGACAGCACCGCAGATCTGGGTATTGAGGTGGTAGACGTGCGGGTGAAGCAAATTAACCTGCCGGCTGAAGTCTCTAACTCCATCTATCAGCGGATGCGTGCTGAGCGTACTGCCGTGGCGCGTGAACACCGTTCACAGGGCCGTGAGCAGGCTGAGATCATTCGTGCCGATGTGGACCGCCGAGTCACCGTTATGCAAGCCGAAGCGGAAAGTAAATCCCGTACGCTGCGCGGTCAAGGTGATGCTACTGCCGCCAAGATCTATGCCGATGCGTATAGCAAAGATCCGGAGTTCTACTCTTTCATTCGTAGCTTGAAAGCGTATGAAAACAGCTTCCGTGGCAAGCAAGATTTGCTGGTGATCAAGCCTGGCAGTGACTTCTTCCAATATATGCAGTCACCGCAGCCACAGCCGCAAAAATAAGCCATAATACGGCGCTTAACAGGGGGACAAGATCGCAGGATCTTGTCCTTTTTTATGTCTCTTTTTTAGCGCTTATGGGTCACCGATTGAGATGGGGTGGCCGGTAGGCAGGAGCCTTGAGCAATGAATCAAAGTATCTGGTTGGCCTTGGGTTTAGTGCTGATTATCGAAGGCTTAGGGCCGATGTTATGGCCAGAGCGCTGGCGTAGCATGGTGACCCAGCTGGCGGCCCAGCCGCAGACCATGTTGCGCCGTATTGGTGGCGCGCTGGTGGTGGCTGGCGTGGTGATTTATGTCATGTGCAGCCGTTGAGTACTGCGCGGCTGCGGTGATGGCCGCGAGCGGTGACTGGTCGACAAAACATTGTGCAAAAACGCGGAAGCGGTATTTTAATGCTGGATACCGGTTTTCAGTTTGGTAAACTTCTCTTTTAACTGCAGGTGAATAAAAAACCATGGGCAAAAACGTTGTTGTACTCGGCACCCAATGGGGTGATGAAGGGAAAGGTAAGGTCGTTGACCTGCTGACCGAAAAAGCACAATACGTGGTCCGCTATCAGGGCGGTCACAATGCAGGCCATACTCTGGTAATTGACGGTGAAAAAACCGTACTGCATCTGATCCCGTCTGGGATCCTGCGTGAGAACGTGAAAAGTATTATCGGCAACGGCGTGGTGCTGGCACCGGATGCGCTGATGCGTGAAATGAAAGAGCTGGAAGCGCGCGGTATTCCTGTGCGTGAGCGTCTGCTGCTGTCTGAAGCCTGCCCACTGATCCTGCCATACCACGTGGCACTGGACATGGCGCGTGAGAAAGCGCGTGGTGCGAAAGCTATCGGTACCACCGGTCGTGGTATCGGCCCAGCGTACGAAGATAAAGTGGCGCGTCGTGGCCTGCGTGTCGGCGATCTGTTCGACAAAGAAAGCTTTGCCGCCAAACTGAAAGACGTGGTGGAATACCACAACTTCCAACTGGTGAACCTGTACAAGGTTGAGCCAATTGATTACCAGACCGTGCTGGATGATGTGATGGCGATTGCTGACATCCTGACCAGCATGGTGGTGGATGTCACCGATCTGCTGGAAAAAGCGCGTAAGAACGGTGAATTCATCATGTTCGAAGGGGCGCAAGGCACCCTGCTGGATATCGACCACGGTACCTATCCGTACGTGACCTCTTCCAACACCACCGCCGGTGGCGTGGCGACCGGCTCTGGCTTCGGTCCGCGTTATCTGGACTACGTGATGGGGATTGTGAAAGCGTACACCACCCGTGTGGGCGCCGGTCCATTCCCAACTGAGCTGTTTGATGACGTGGGCGAGTACCTGTGCAAGCAGGGTAACGAGTTTGGTGCCACCACCGGTCGTCGTCGTCGTTGCGGTTGGTTCGATGCTGTTGCGGTACGCCGTGCTGCTGCGCTGAACTCCATGTCCGGTTTTTGTCTGACCAAGTTGGACGTGCTGGATGGCCTGAAAGAAGTGAAGATCTGTACTGCCTACCGCATGCCAGATGGCCGTGTGACCGACATTCCTCCAATGGCTGCTGAAGGCTGGGAAGGTATCGAGCCAGTCTACGAAACCATGCCTGGTTGGAGCGAGAGCACCTTTGGTGCCACTTCCGTTGAGCTGCTGCCACAGGCCGCGCGTGATTACATCCGCCGTCTGGAAGAGCTGACTGAAGTGCCAGTCGACATCATTTCCACCGGTCCGGATCGTAACCAGACCATGATCCTGCGCCATCCATTCGCAGAATAATCATCCGTTCGCAGAAATAGGATGTTGGTGGTTTGCTCCGTGCTGTAACAGGCACGGCAAAACAAACTGCCTGGTTTCCAAGCCGACCTTCGGGTCGGCTTGTTGCGTTTTAGAGGCGAGTGAATTGCGTGCCCGTTCAGTAAAGTTTGGCCTGTAGTGGCCGATACAAGCAAAGAGTAACAGTGACGGGATCAGATCATGAAACGCAGGTGGTTAGCGTGGTTGTGGCCAGCAGGTTTGCTGCTGAGCACGGCAGTGTATGCCGATGGTGGTTCACCGGTTGAGGTGTATCAGCAAGAGGCATTACTGCGTGAAATTGACAGTGAGCAGCACTTGAAACAGGTGCAGGCCGACCAGTGCCAGCTGGTGCAGGATATCGAGCTGCGCGCGCGTCAGGCCGAATACCCCGCTTACCAGTTCTTGTGGGGCGATATGCTGACCGAAGGGGTGTGCATCCCACAAAATCCCGAATTAGGCGTTTATTACTTGCGCCAAGCGGCGCAGCAAGCGCTGCCGGCTGCGTTCTTGCGTTTGGGACAATTGTACCGACAGGGTCGCTTTGTGCAGGCGGACGCCGATAAAGCGGTGCGCTTTTTCCGCGAAGCGGCAAGTTTAGGCAATACCCATGCGCGTATTGAACTTGCGCAAATGCTGGTGGCCAATCAGGGCAGCCCGCTCGACTATGAAGATACCTACCGCTGGCTGTCGGAAACCATCGTACAAGCCCCAGCGCAGCATCAGCTGATCAGCCGTCTGCGCGCTGCCTTAGCTGCTCGAATGCCGGCCAACGCGGTACAGCGCGCGACCCGCCAGAACGGTTTTTGGTGAGCGCGCTAAGAGCAATACCGAGATAAAATAACGGGAAGCATGTCGCTTCCCGTTTTGTTTACTGCGGTTGTCGTGGGTAAGTGTGTTGTCGCCGTTGTGGTCAGCGTTACGTTACAGCACCTTGTGCGGGCCAAAACACTCGTAATGCATGCGTTCTTCTGGCACGCCCCATTGCTGCAGTTGCGCCGCCACATGCTGCATAAAGCCCAGTGGACCGCAGAAATAGTAGTGCATCTGTGCTTGATCCAGTGTTGCGCGCAGCGGTTGCAGATCCATTAAGCCCTGATGCTGATAATCTTCCGCCGGACGATCGCTGGCCAGTGGCTCACGCAGCCAGACATGGTGGGAAAAGCCGTGCGCGTGGCATAGGGCGCGACTTTCGTCATTGAACGCCAATTGGGCACCGTTTTCCGCCGCATGTAGCCAGTGCACCGGTTGCTGATGACCACGTGCCGCCAGATGCTGCAACATGCTCAGCATCGGCGTTTGTCCGACACCGGCCGAGAGCAAGCACACCGGCGTATCACTTTGCGCCGGCAGGAAAAAGTCGCCGTATGGCGGCGCCACTTCGATACAGTCGCCTTCTTGCGCCTGATCATGCAGATAATTGGAGACCACGCCGCCCGGCTCACGTTTGACTGCAATGCGATAATCGCGGCCATTCGGCGCCGCTGACAGCGAATACTGGCGGATCTCGCGGTAAGTAAACGATTCTGGCTGCAGATAAATCCCCAGATACTGACCAGGCAGGAAATCCATCACCGGCAGGCCATCAACCGGCGTCAGCACTAAGCTGGTGATCACGTCACTTTCTGGGTGTTTACGGCTGATCCGAAATGTCCGGGTACCGTGCCAGCCGCCTTGCGCGGTGGCGCGCTCGGCATAAATGGCGCTTTCGCGCTGGATAAAAATATCGGCCAGCAGCTGATAGGCCGCACCCCACGCATCCAAGACTTCTTGGCCAGGATTGAGCAGTTCGCGAATGGTCGCCAGCAGATGCTCGCCGACAATCTGGTATTGCGCCGGTTGAATGTTAAAACTGGCATGTTTTTGCGCGATTTTCTCTACCGCGGGCAGCAGGGCGGCCAGATTATCGATATTATTGGCATAGGCCACAATCGCATTGAACAGCGCTTCACGTTGGCGACCACTGGATTGGTGCGCCATGTTGAAGATATTTTGCAATTCAGGATTGTGGGCAAACATGCGATCATAGAAGTGTGCCGTCAGGGCTGGGCCGGTGGCCGCCACGGCGGGCGCGGTAGCTTTGATGGTAGCGATGATGTTGGGATCTAACATAACGTCTGTCTCTGCAGGTGTCGTTTATTGAAGCTAATTAATGAAGGTATAGTTATAATGCAACTTATGCTGGGTAAGTTGTATATTAAATATATCTTTATGGTCAATCATTATCCGCAGAAACGGGGCAACTTTGTGCGCCGGTTAACATGCGTTTGCCGCAGGAGAAAAATGCAGTGCAACTGACCAGTTTTACCGATTACGGTTTGCGGGCATTGATTTACATGGCGTTGCTGCCACAAGGCCAGCTGACCAATATCACGGAAGTGACCGAGGTGTATGGGGTATCGCGTAACCATATGGTGAAGATCATCAACCAGCTCAGCCGGTTGGGGATTGTCGAAGCGGTGCGTGGCAAAAATGGCGGGATCCGACTAGGGCTACCGGCCGAGCAAATTCGGGTCGGCGATGTGGTGCGTGGTTTAGAGCCATTGCAGCTGGTCAACTGCAGCAGCGAGTTTTGTCATATCACCCCAGCGTGCCGGTTAAAGCAGGTGTTGGCGCAGGCGTCAGCGGCGTTTTTAGCTGAGTTAGACAAATTCACGTTGGCGGATTTGGTCAGTCAAAACTTGCCGTTACGTCAGCTGTTACACTTGTCAGAATAGGGTATACTCGGAACACCCCTCCCCAACCGGACAGTGATTATGTCGCAGGATCCATTTCTGGAACGAGAAGCCGAAAAATACGAGCATCCGATCCCAAGCCGAGAATTTATTCTGGCCCACCTTGCCGAGCGCGCCGCGCCAGCCTCCCGCGATGAGTTATGCGAAGAACTTGGGCTAACTGACGACGAATTACAAGAAGCTATGCGCCGTCGTCTGCGCGCTATGGAGCGCGATGGACAACTGGTGTTCACCCGTCGTCAATGCTATGCCTTGCCTGAGCGGCTGGATATGGTGCGTGGCACGGTGATTGGCCACCGCGATGGCTATGGCTTTGTCCGCGTTGAAGGACAGAGCGATGATCTGTTCTTGCCTAACGATCAGATGCGCCAGGTGCTGCACGGTGATGTAATCATGGCCCAACCGATGGGCATGGATCGCCGTGGTCGCCGCGAAGCGCGTGTGGTGCGGGTATTAGAGCCGCGCAAAGCGCAGATCGTGGGGCGCTATTTTATGGATCAGGGCATCGGTTTTGTGGTGCCGGATGATCAGCGGATCTGCCAAGATATTATGATCCCGCCTGACGATCGTCACGGTGCCCGCATGGGGCATGTGGTGGTGGTCGAGCTGACTCAGCGTCCAGGCCGTCGTATCAATGCCGTGGGTAAAATTGTCGAAGTGCTGGGGGAGAACATGGCACCCGGCATGGAAATCCAAATTGCCCTGCGTAACCACGATATCCCGCATGTCTGGCCGGCGGCAGTGGAAAAGCAAGTCAGCAAGCTGACCGAAGAAGTCCCCGAAGAAGCCAAGCAAGGGCGTATCGACCTGCGTGAGCTGCCACTGGTGACTATCGATGGTGAAGATGCGCGCGACTTCGATGACGCGGTCTATTGCGAGCAGATCCCGTCTGGGGGTTGGCGTCTGTGGGTCGCGATTGCCGATGTTAGCTACTATGTGCGGCCAAAAACCGCGCTGGATGATGAAGCGCGTAACCGTGGTACCTCGGTGTATTTCCCATCACAAGTGATCCCGATGCTGCCGGAAGTGCTGTCGAACGGTCTGTGTTCACTCAACCCGCAGGTCGATCGCCTGTGCATGGTGTGTGAAATGACCATCTCCGCACGCGGTAAGCTGACCTCATACACCTTCTATGAAGCAGTGATGAACTCCCACGCGCGTCTGACCTACAACAAGGTTTGGCGCATGCTGGAAGGGGATGAAGAGCTGCGTGAACATTACGCGCCGTTGGTGCCGCACTTGGAAGAGCTGTATGGCCTGTACAAGATGCTGCGTAAAAACCGCAACCAACGCGGTGCGATTGATTTTGAAACCGAAGAAACCCAGTTCATCTTCAACGCTGAGCGCCGTATTGAGCGCATTGTGCCGCTGGTGCGTAACGATGCACACAAGATCATCGAAGAGTGCATGATCTTGGCCAACATCTCGGCGGCGCGCTTTATGGAGAAATACCAAGAGCCTGCGTTGTACCGCGTGCATGATTTGCCAGGCGAAGAGCGTCTAACCGGTTTTCGCAGTTTCTTAAGTGAGCTGGGGCTGAGCCTCGGCGGTGGCATCAAGCCGGAGCCGGCCGATTACGCCAAGTTGATGGAAGATGTGCGCGAGCGTACTGACCATGAGCTGATCCAGACCATGCTGCTGCGCTCCATGAAGCAGGCGATTTACGATCCGGATAACCGCGGTCACTTCGGTCTGGCGTTAGAAGCCTATGCGCACTTTACCTCGCCAATTCGCCGTTACCCAGACTTGTCGTTGCACCGCGGGATCAAGTACTTGCTGGCCAAACAAGCTGGACAGGCCAAAGAGCGTTGGACGCCAACCGGCGGCTGGCACTACCTCGATAGCGATATGGATGTGCTCGGTGAGCACTGCTCGATGTGCGAGCGCCGCGCCGATGATGCCACCCGTGATGTTTCCGATTGGCTCAAGTGCGAGTACATGCAAGATCACGTGGGCGAAGAGTTCCGCGGCGTGATTGCAGCAGTGACCGGCTTTGGCTTCTTTGTCCGTCTGGATGAGCTGTTTATCGATGGTCTGGTGCATGTGTCGTCACTGGCTAACGACTACTACCAGTACGATGCTATCGGTCAGCGCTTGATTGGCGAGAACCTTGGCAACATCTATCGCCTCGGCGATGCGGTGCAGGTCAAGGTAGCGGCTGTGCATCTGGATGAACGTAAGATAGACTTTATGCTAACCCAGACTGAGCGCCAGCCGCGCGGTGCTGGAAAGACCGCCCGTAAGGCGGCCAAAGACGCCTTGAAGAAAATTGCTGACCGCAAAGCAGAAAGCCGCGGTGGCAAAGGGACGCCGTTCTTTGAACCGACCAAGGCACCGGAAGGCCGCGGACCGAAAAAGTCCAAAGTGGTCAAGTCATCCCGCCCGTCCCGTACCGGCGGAAGCAAGAAACCTAACCGGAAGAAGAAATAATCGTTCATGAGTGATGTTATTTTCGGTATTCATGCCGTCAAATCCCTGCTGGAGTCTGATCCGGAGCGCTTTATCGATGTATTCGTGCTCAAGGGTCGTGAAGATGAGCGCATGCGTCCACTGCTCAACGAGCTGCGTCGTTTGGGCATCAGCATCCAGCTGGCCAACCGCGCCGTGCTGGACAACAAATCCGACGGTGCGGTGCACCAAGGTATTGTGGCGCGTGTGACCGAGGCCAAGCAGTATGATGAGCATGACTTGGGTGATTTGCTCGACCGCGTTGACGTGCCTTTCCTGCTGATCTTGGATGGCGTTACCGATCCGCATAACCTCGGCGCGTGCTTACGTAGCGCCGATGCGGCCGGTGTGCACGCGGTTATTGCCCCGCGTGATCGTTCCGCCAAGCTCAACGCCATTGCCAGTAAAGTGGCCTGTGGCGCGGCGGAGCACGTGCCGCTGATTAGCGTTACCAATCTGGCGCGCACCATGCGGATGCTGCAAGAGCGCGGTGTGTGGCTGGTGGGAACAGCGGGTGAAGCTACCCATGACCTGTACCACAGCAAACTGACCGGCCCGCTGGCGATTGTGATGGGCGCGGAAGGCGATGGCATGCGCCGTCTGACCCGTGAGCACTGCGATGAGCTGATCAGCATCCCGATGGCCGGTACCGTCTCTTCTCTGAACGTGTCCGTGGCAACCGGTGTATGTCTGTTTGAAGCGGTGCGTCAGCGTTTAGCGGCTAAATAATCGGTCTTTGGCAACAGGCTATACCCAAACAACTTGAAGTTGCAGGTAGGCGGCAAGTGAGTGAATCCCCATGAGCATAGGTAATCTATGTGATTGGGGTGAACGAACGTAGCCAACACCGCTGCAGCTTTAAGTTGGAAGGGTATAAATCTGGAACTGATGCCGATGTGACCTTAGGGTGACATCGGCATTTTTTATTTGTTGGTAACTGTCTGCCGCGCGGTACAACTGTTGCGCAGTCGGTTTACGTTTTCGCCGCCGTTGTTTTGTCGCTTTTCTGTTGGCGCTGCGCGAATATCCTTGTATTCCCCCGTCTGGTTCAGTACACTTCTGCGGCTTAAATTCAGTCGTACTTTAAAATCGTTCCTTGCTTCCGCGGGCTTGGCGACTGACCCGGATCGGAGGCTGAATAATCCGTAAGGAGCAATTGATGCGTCATTACGAAATCGTATTTATGGTTCATCCTGACCAGAGCGAACAGGTTCCAGGCATGATCGAGCGCTACACCGGCTCTATCAAAGCAGTTGGTGGTACTATCCACCGTCTGGAAGACTGGGGTCGTCGTCAGCTGGCTTACCCAATCAACAAACTGCACAAAGCTCACTATGTTCTGATGAACGTAGAAGCGACTCAGGAAGTGATTGACGAGCTGGAAACCAACTTCCGCTACAACGACGCTGTTATCCGTAACCTGATCATGCGTACTAAGCATGCAGTAACTGAAGCGTCTCCAATGGCTAAAGCGAAAGAAGAGCGTCGTGAGCGTCGTGAAGATTTCGCTGGTGCTGATGACAGCGCAGAGGAAGCTGCTGAGTAATTATCGCTATGACAACGAATCGTCTGGTTCTGTCCGGCACAGTGTGCAAGGCGCCCAAGCGATCCGTCAGCCCCGCTGGAATTCCGCATTGTCAGTTCGTACTTGAACATCGTTCAGTACAGCAGGAAGCGGGATTTCAACGTCAAGCTTGGTGCCGCATCGTCGTGGTACTCAGTGGGCAAGCGTCACAAGCCAATACTCACAGATTAGCGGTTGGCAGCAACCTGATGGCAAGTGGTTTTATCACCCAACATCAGACCCGAAACGGGCTAAACCAATTAGTGTTGCATGCCGAGCAGATCGAATTTATAGATTCAGGAGACAAGCCACATGGCACGTTATTTCCGTCGTCGTAAGTTCTGCCGTTTCACAGCGGAAGGCGTTCAAGAGATCGACTACAAAGATACCTTCACTCTGAAGAACTACATTACCGAAAGCGGCAAGATTGTTCCTAGCCGTATCACAGGTACCCGTGCTAAGTACCAGCGTCAGCTGGCACGCGCTATCAAGCGTTCACGTTACCTGGCTCTGCTGCCGTACACTGATTCTCATCAGTAATCGGCGACTGTCTGTATTTTGAGACTCTAAAGAGGACACGGTAATGGAAGTTATTCTGCTTGATAAAATTGCAAACCTGGGCAGCCTTGGTGACAAGGTAAACGTAAAGGCTGGTTACGCTCGTAACTACCTGGTGCCTCAGGGTAAAGCAGTGATGGCAACTAAGAAGAACATCGAGTTCTTCGAAGCCCGTCGCGCTGAACTGGAAGCTAAACTGGCTGAGACTCTGGTTGCTGCATCTGCACGCGCCGAAGCTCTGACCAACCTGGCTCGCGTAACCATCGTTTCTAAAGCTGGCGACGGTGGCAAACTGTTCGGTTCTATCGGTACTCGCGATATCGCTGATGCCGTAACCGCAGCAGGCGTTGAAGTTTGCAAGAGCGAAGTTCGTCTGGACAATGGTGCCCTGCGTACCACTGGTGAGCACGAAATCCGCTTCCAACTGCACGGCGAAGTATTCGCTACTGTAGTTGTAAACGTAGAAGCTGAAGCTTAATTGTTTCGCTCCCTCGTTTAAAGAAGACGCCGGCTTATGCCGGCGTTTTTCTTTGTCTGCAATCCGTCATTAATTACGGATTTTCTATCCTGCGTCCGCGCGTTATACTCGCAGGCTCAGTCTATTTTTGTCAGCCAGCGGCTGGCGCTCTCAGATACAGCGAACGTCTATGGCGGTCAAACAAATAAAACCCTCGCGTAAAGATACACAGGTTGACGGCATCAAGTTGCCACCTCATTCCCTCGAAGCCGAGCAGTCAGTGCTGGGCGGATTGATGCTGGATAACGAACGGTGGGATAACGTTGCCGAGCGCGTGGTCGCACGGGACTTTTACAGCAAACCCCATCGTTTGATCTTCGAGCAGATGCAGCGTTTGCTGGAGAGCAGCCGACCTATCGATTTGATCACCTTATCGGAATCGTTAGAGTTACAAGGCTCGCTGGAAGATGTGGGCGGCTTTGCCTATTTGGCGGAGCTGTCGAAAAACACCCCGAGTGCGGCCAACATTGGCGCGTATGCCGATATCGTGCGTGAGCGCGCGATTGTGCGTGAGATGATTGCGGTAGCGCACGAAATTGCCGATGCCGGTTACGATCCGCAGGGGCGTAACAGCGAAGATCTGCTCGATCTGGCTGAGTCCAAAGTGTTCCAGATTGCCGAAAACCGTGCCAGTAAAGATGATGGCCCGAAGAGCATCGAGCAAATCTTGGAAGACACCGTATCCCGTATCGAGCAGCTGTATCAGCGCCCGCATGACGGGGTGACCGGGGTGTCGACCGGCTTTACCGATCTGGATAAGAAGACCGCCGGTTTGCAGTCGTCAGACTTGATTATCGTGGCGGCGCGTCCATCGATGGGTAAAACCACCTTTGCGATGAACTTGTGTGAAAACGCGGCCATGATGCAGGAAAAACCGGTACTGATTTTCAGTCTGGAGATGCCTGCCGAACAGATCATGATGCGTATGTTGGCGTCATTGTCGCGGGTGGATCAAACCCGGATCCGTACCGGTCAGCTCGATGACGAGGACTGGGCACGGATCTCCAGCACCATGGGGCTGCTGCTGGAAAAACGCAACATGTACATCGATGACTCCTCCGGTCTGACCCCGACCGAATTGCGCGCCCGAGCACGGCGGATTTTCCGTGAGCACGGGGGCCTGAGCCTCATCATGGTCGACTACTTGCAGTTGATGCGGGTACCGTCGTTATCGGATAACCGGACGTTGGAAATTGCCGAAATTTCCCGCTCCCTCAAAGCGCTGGCGAAAGAGTTGCAGGTTCCGGTGGTGGCACTGTCGCAGCTGAACCGGAGTCTGGAACAACGGGCCGATAAGCGCCCGGTGAACTCGGACTTGCGTGAATCAGGCTCCATCGAGCAGGATGCCGACCTGATTATGTTTATTTATCGTGATGAGGTTTATCACGAGAACAGTGATCTGAAAGGCGTGGCCGAGATCATTATCGGTAAGCAGCGTAACGGCCCGATTGGCTCTGTACGTCTGGCTTTCCAAGGGCAGTGGTCGCGGTTTGATAACTATGCCGGCCCAGCCTATGACGATGAGTATTAAGGATTAGACAAGATGAAAGCAGCTACCGCAGTGATTGACCGCGGCGCTTTGCGACATAATTTGGAGCAGGTGAAAGCGTTTGCTCCTAACAGCAACATTATTGCGGTGGTAAAGGCCAATGGTTATGGGCATGGCCTGCTGGAAGTGGCGCATACGGTAAAAGAGCAAGCCGGCTGTTTTGGGGTGGCGCGTCTGGAAGAGGCGCTGGCGCTGCGCTCTGGTGGCATCGTCAAACCTATCTTGATGCTGGAGGGTTTCTTCTCGGCCGAAGACCTGCCGGTGTTGGTCGCCAATAACATCGATACCGTGGTGCACAGCATTGAACAGCTCGAAGCACTGGAGCAATCTGAGTTAGAGCGTCCTGTGACGGTGTGGATGAAGCTCGATACTGGTATGCACCGTTTAGGCGTGCGTCCTGAGCATGCTGAGGCGTTCTATCAGCGTCTGTCACGCTGCCCGAATGTGGTGCAGCCGGTGCGCTTTATGAGCCATTTTAGCCGCGCTGATGAGCCGCATGTGACCACCACCTTGGATCAGATGGCCTGCTTTGACAGTCTGACCATCGGTAAGCCCGGCGCGCAGTCGATTGCTGCCTCGGGGGGCATTTTGCTGTGGCCAGATTCGCATCGCGACTGGGTACGTCCTGGGATCGTGATGTACGGTGTGTCGCCATTTAGCACCCCGTATGCCTCGCATTATGGGTTGCGTCCGGCCATGACCTTGAAATCCAGCCTGATTGCGGTGCGTGAGCACAAAGCGGGTGAGGCGGTCGGTTACGGCGGTTGCTGGATCAGTGAGCGGGATACGCGCATTGGCGTGGTCGCCATTGGCTACGGTGATGGCTATCCGCGTGATGCGGCTACCGGCACTCCAGTGCTGCTCAATGGCCGGATCGTGCCGTTAGTGGGCCGGGTGTCGATGGATATGCTGACGGTAGACTTGGGGCCAGATTCGCAAGACAAAGTGGGCGATGAAGCCACGCTGTGGGGCGAAGGCTTACCGTGCGAAAAGGTGGCCGAGCATACCGGCGTGATCACCTATGAGCTGGTGACCAAGCTGACCTCACGGGTGCAGATGCAGTATGTCGGTGACTAATTCCTGATAGCTGTGCGTAGATATTGAGAAAAAAGCGCGTCCCAAGTTCCAACGGGCGCGCTTTTGTTTTTGTCCCTGCGTGTTGTTTTTGTTGTCACGAGGCTCGAGGCTCGAGGCACGGGTCATGTGTCTTAGGGTTTATGCCAAGTGCCACTGAGCACGTCAGAGCGGTGAGTGCGGCTCCCGCGCCCAAAGGGCATGACCGAATAAGCGGCGGTTCCAATCTTCCACCCAGCCGGTTTGCAGGCGCTGCACCACTTTATCTTTCCAACTGGCCGACAGTTCGGCGCAATCGGCCATCGCGACTAAACCGACGTGATTGAGCGGCTCATTAAAGAAGATGTGGTTCATGTGATACAGCGACAGCGGTGTGCTGCCATGGGCTTCTAGGATCAGTTTATCCCCCGGTTTGACCCAACCCGGTTGCAGTACCCGCAGCAGCCAGCCGGTACGGCCACTTTTTTGCATCTGACAGGCCAAATCGACCACATCAAAGCGCAGATTCAGTTTGTAGCACGGTGAGCGTGGTTGGCTGATTTGCACGCGCGCTTCGCCGAGCCGAAAGATATCGCCAACGTGGCAGTTTTCTTCAGTCAGACCGATGCCGGAGAGGTTTTCGCCAAATCCACTCGGATGGAAGTGCGGTACTTCGGGGTAGCATGCTTGCCAGTAGGCGTAATGTTCGGCCGGATAATAGTGCAAGGCGCGATCGAGGCCGCCGTGATGGCGCAGATCGGCTTGTTCATCGCCTTGAAAGCCGGTTTCGCTCAGGTAAACCGCCTCTTGGCAGGGCATTTTGTAAATCGCGCTGCACAGTCCGTGCAAGGTTTCGGTTTTTTTGCCGGTAAAGAGTTGTATTTCGGTATCCAGCAAATGCTCGCTGTCTTCTGATCCCATGCTTTTTTCTCCTGCGCCTGTCTGCTGCAAAGCGGTCGGGACCGAATTGTAGTAATAAAACTGTGATCCTAATCTCTGTCTGGGGGGATCTTGGTTATTGATTGCGCTCAGAGTAGTAAACTTTCGTCAAACCCGGCTGCATAGCTGTGATTTGAGCTGTCATCCGTCGGAATTTGTTATTTAATTAAACCAATCTATGGTTATAAACGACCAAGCACTACATGGATGCATCACAATGAACTCGATTAATCCTACTCAGACTGCGGCGTGGCAGGCACTAACGCAACATTATCAATCCATGCGTAATGTAACATTACGCGATTTGTTCGCTGACGATCCCCTCCGTTTTAACGCATATTCCGCGACATTTGAAGATCAGTTTTTGTTAGATTATTCAAAAAACTTGATTAATCAATCAACTATGCAGCACCTGTTGGCGTTGGCGCACGAGACCAAGCTGCCAGAGGCGATTGCCGCCATGTTCCGTGGGGACAAAATTAACCGCACCGAAGATCGGGCCGTGCTGCACGTGGCGCTGCGTAACCGTAGCAACACGCCAATCATGGTCGATGGTCAGGACGTGATGCCGCAAGTCAATGCGGTACTGGCTAAGATGAAAGCGTTTTGCGACAAAGTGATCAGCGGGCAGTGGACCGGTTACACCGGCAAAGCGATCACCGATGTGGTGAATATCGGTATCGGTGGTTCGGACTTGGGCCCTTACATGGTGACCGAGGCACTTAAGCCGTACAAAAATCACCTGAACATGCACTTTGTTTCTAACGTGGATGGCACTCATATCGCCGAAACGCTGAAGAGTTTGGATCCCGAGACCACGCTGTTCTTGGTGGCCTCCAAGACCTTCACCACGCAAGAGACCATGACCAACGCCCTGAGCGCCCGTGAGTGGTTCTTGCAAAGAGCCCACGAGCAAGCGCATGTGGCCAAGCACTTTGCTGCGTTGTCCACCAATGCCAGCGCGGTCGCGGCATTCGGTATCGATACCGCCAACATGTTCGAGTTCTGGGACTGGGTCGGCGGCCGTTATTCCCTGTGGTCAGCGATCGGTCTGTCGATTGCGCTGTCGATTGGTTTTGATAATTTCGAGCAACTGCTGTCTGGCGCGCATGCGATGGATCGTCACTTCGCCGAAACGGAGCTGTCACACAACCTGCCGGTGCTGTTGGCGCTGATTGGCCTGTGGTACAACAATTTCTATGGCGCTGAAACTGAAGCGATTTTGCCATACGATCAGTACATGCACCGTTTTGCAGCTTACTTCCAGCAGGGCAACATGGAGTCCAACGGTAAGTATGTGGATCGCAACGGTCAGCCGGTGGATTACCAAACTGGCCCGATTATCTGGGGTGAGCCGGGAACCAACGGTCAGCACGCGTTCTATCAGCTGATCCACCAAGGCACCAAGATGATCCCGTGTGACTTTATCGCGCCAGCGGTGAGCCATAATCCGCTGGGTGATCACCACGCCAAACTGATGTCTAACTTCTTTGCTCAGACCGAGGCGCTGGCCTTTGGTAAAACGGCCGCGGAAGTGGAAGAAGAGTTTGCTGTGGCCGGTAAATCGGCAGCTGACGTGGCGCACATCGTGCCATTCAAGGTGTTTGAAGGTAACCGCCCAACCAACTCAATCTTGCTGCGCGCTATCACGCCATATAGCTTAGGCGCGCTGATTGCGCTGTATGAGCACAAGATCTTCACCCAAGGTGCGATTTTGAATATCTACAGCTTCGATCAGTGGGGCGTAGAGCTGGGTAAACAGCTGGCGAACCGCATCCTGCCTGAGCTGCAAGATAAAGACGCCATCAATAGCCACGACTCTTCCACCAACGGTTTGATTAACCGTTTCAAAGAGTGGCGCATCTAAGGTCTGCACTTAGCTTGTGAACGTAAGAAGCGAGCGCAAGAAGTAAGATGCAAAAAACCGGTCAGTCGACCGGTTTTTTTTATCTGCCTGGTGATGCCGAGCCGGAGGATATGCGGGCGGTGACACTGACATCGAAGAGAGTTAGCCAAGCGCGCGGCAACGGGCACAGGTGCCATGCACCTCGACGATCCGGTGCTTGATTTGAAATCCGAGGCTGTCGGCCACTTCGCTCAGGGCCTGTTCTATCACCCCGCCACGACTTTCATCCACCGAGCCGCATTGATCGCAGATAAACAGCTGACTGTGATGGACATGCTCTTCAAAACCACTGCACAGCACAAAGGCATTCACCGATTCCACTTTGTGCACAAAGCCTTGCTCGAGCAGAAAATCCAGTGCGCGGTATACGGTCGGTGGCTTGGCTTGCGGCTCGCGGGCGCGCAGGCGGTCGAGCAGATCGTAAGCGGTAATGGCGCCGGGTTGCTCGGCGAGCAGGCGCAGCACCTGCTGGCGCTGGGCGGTTAAACGCACCCCGCGTTGCTCACATAACTGCTGGGCTTTTTGAAGTAAACGTTGAATGGCTTGCTGATTCATGCCTGCGATCTGCAATTTGCGCTAGTGATACCGTTTTCCAGTGTAGCACGGCGCTGCCTGCAATAGTGACCGCTAGCGGTGAAAAGTCCGTGAGTTTTGTGGGGTTAGGCACGTTGTGACCGTATGTGCTCTGGCCTGCTGCGACAGGGTGTAGCACGGCTAGGTCGCGACATCGGGACGTGATCTGGACTTCCTTGTGCTTCCCTCCCCAATGGCGGTAATTCGGGCTATACTGTCGCGCTTATTTTATCCACCCGAAAGAGAGCCGCAGACTTTGTCAAACCGTGAACAGCCGCAAGGCAACCCTCAATATTGGGCTGGCCGTTTCAGCGTCGCCCCGATGCTGGATTGGACCGATCGTCACTGCCGTTATTTCCATCGTCAGCTGAGTCAGCATACCCAGCTGTACACCGAGATGGTCACCACGGGCGCCATTATTCATGGCAAGGGCGACTATCTGGCCTATAACGAGGAAGAGCATCCGGTGGTGTTGCAGTTGGGCGGTAGCAATCCGGCCGATCTGGCGCAGTGCGCGCGTTTGGCCGAGCAACGCGGTTACGATGAGATTAACTTGAATGTGGGTTGTCCATCGGATCGGGTACAAAACGGCATGTTCGGTGCTTGCTTGATGGGCAATGCACAGCTGGTGGCCGATTGCGTGAAAGCGATGCGCGATCAGGTCTCGATTCCGGTCACGGTCAAAACTCGGATCGGGATTGACGATCAAGACAGCTATGCCTTTTTGGTGGACTTTATCCAGACCGTGGCCGGCGCTGGCGAGTGCGATAACTTTATCGTGCATGCGCGCAAAGCGTGGCTGTCAGGGCTGAGCCCGAAAGAGAACCGTGAGATCCCGCCATTGGATTACGCGCGCGTCTATCAGCTGAAAAAAGATTTCCCGCAGCTGAAAATCGGCATTAACGGCGGCATTAAAACCTTGGATGAGGCGCGCGAGCATCTGCAGCATCTCGATGGCGTGATGATGGGGCGCGAAGCGTACCAAAACCCGAGCATTTTGACGCAAGTGGATCAGCAGCTGTTTGACCCTAGTGCGGCTATCACCGACAGCATTGCCGCGGTGGAGGCCATGTACCCGTACATCGAGCGCGAGCTGAGCAAAGGCACTTATTTGGGCCACATTACCCGCCATATGCTGGGGATTTTCCAAGGCATTCCGGGCGCGCGTCAGTGGCGTCGTCACTTAAGTGAAAATGCGCATAAGCCGGGGGCTGGTATCCCTGTGTTGGAGCAAGCGCTGGCGATGGTGCGCCGCTAAGCTGCGATTGCCACACGCTATGCGGTGGTGAAATTGACGATATGGCGCAGCAAGTTGACCGCTAGGTGGTTAAATTGCGCAGCGCGAGCGGCGACCGTGCGCAGCGAATAACGCTAACTGATTGAATGACTAATTGAATTGATAAACTAACATGCCAGCCTTGAGCTGGCATGAAACTTGATAGCCTAGATGGATAAGAGCTAGATGGATAAGAGAATGGGAAGCCCGCCGTCGAGGCCGTCTTTCCTACGCGGTCATCAGGTGATGCTGTGAGTACAGCAAGGAGTCAATGATGTTAGAACTGTTATTTGTTTTAGGCTTTTTTGTGGTGTTGCTGGCCACCGGTTTATCGGTGCTGGGCGCGTTACTGGCGTTGCTGGCCGGTTTTGCGTTGATGCTACTGGGCGGCATGTTGGCGTTGGCGTTGAAACTGCTGCCGTGGTTACTGCTGGCGGTGGTGGTAGTTTGGTTGCTGCGCAGTAAAGCTCCGGCCAGCCAACGCTATTTTCGTCGACGCTAATCGATTAAGGCAGTGATTGCGGTGGTTTTTTCACCGTTTTTGTGCACGCCACGGCTAGTCGAGGTTGGCCATTAATGGCATGATGGCGACCCTGCGGCTATGGGCATCACACGCAGCTCTGTAAACACGGAGCGAGTAATGCAGAACGACAAACATTGATTTTGCAACATCATTGATTTGCCAAACAAAATAGTGGCAGAAGACGATTGGGCGATGACAGAGCGCTACCGATAGGTAAATACGTCGTCAATACCGTACCGTACATTCTGGAAAAGGAATTCATCATGCGAGCAGGACTGATTTCGCTGTTATTACTGGCGGCTGGATTTGCGCAGGCCGAGGTACAGGTTGCCGAACCGTATGTTCGTGCGACGGTGCCGGGCGCGCTGATGTCGGCGGCCTTTGCCACCTTGTTTAATCCGGAAGATGATGAGCGCCATCTGGTTGCGGTCAGCTCACCGGTTGCGAAACAGGTGGAGCTTCACGATATGGTGGTCAGCCCAGACGGGGTGATGAATATGCAAAAGGTGGAGCAAATTACCATTCCGGCCAAGGGCACCTTGATGCTCAAACCGGGCAGTTTGCATATCATGCTGTTGCAGCTCACCCAGCCGTTGCCGGCGGGAACTGAGGTTCCCTTGACCCTGACCTTCGATAACGGTCAGCAGGTTCAGATTCAGGCAACCGCACGCGAGGTTAAACCCGCTGGCCATCATCATCCAAAATCGTAATTTGGGGACTTTTGTGTGATTCCCGCAAAAACGCCGGCACAGGGGTGTTGGCGTGGCGGTGATTGGTTGTTGGGTAAAGGAAGTAAAATGAAAAAAAGTTTAGCTCTGGTTGCCATGTTGGTAGCTGCGCCGGCCATGGCCGACTCTCTGGCTGTTCGTGGTAGTGCCGAATTTATTGCCGGTGCCACATTGGATGCAGGTCACGGCTTCAAAGATAACAGCGCTGACGGCTACCGTGTAGGTCTGGAAGTGGTTCATCCAATTCCATTGCTGCCAAATGCGCTGGTACGCTACCAGAATCTGGATGGCAGCTCGAATGGCATGGTGCTGGAGCAAGAAAAGCTGGACGCGATCGGCTACTACCAGCTGCTGGATAACGGCCTGATCAACGTGGATCTGGGTGCCGGCTGGCGTAAGCAGACCAACACCGTTGGTGGTTATGACGTTGAGCACGGTATGTTCCTGGCTTACTCTGCCGGTGAACTGCGTATTCCTGGCACACCACTGGCAGTGACCGGTGAGCTGAACATGCCATTCTACGACAACACCTGGGGCTACGACGGTCAGCTGGGTCTGGCGATGCGCATGGGCGCTATCAACCTGAAAGCCGGTTATCAGTGGGCTAAGATGGACTTCAACGAAAGCAATAAAGCGGGCGACGTGGATACCAACGGTTGGTACGGCGGCCTGACTTTCGGCTTCTAATCATTGATCACGAGAATTTTATCGCCTAGTCGCGACTGGCTCCGTTATCTCTAACGATGCCATCGCGCTCGATGCGTGAACAGGGCGTTTGCTGGTGCAAGCGCCCTGTTTTTTTCCACCCATGGCAACGCGTATTTCCCACTCCTTCTTCGACGCTGTTCTTTGTCTCCCTTTCCTTATTCCGCGTTTATTTCTTTTGGTTATTAACCATTGCTATCGATTCTTTATCGCGCTTTTAAATAGTGAGTAATCTGACGACATCTCTTCATAAGGAATGTCGTGATCATGAGTGCCAAGGATTTACTGACGACCGGAGCGCCGTTTCCTCCGGAACAACTAAGCCGACTGCAACAAACGCTGGCGCAGGCGTCTCCTCTGCAGCTGGCATGGCTGTCAGGCTATACATGGGCGCTCAGCCAATCTTCCTCTGTAACACTGACCGCCGAGGGTGCGGTGACGGCCGCTGCGGCTCGTCCGCTGATCACCTTGTGGTCGGCCTCACAAACCGGCAATGCACGTCGCGTGGCCGAGCAGTTACAGCAACAGCTGCAAGCGCAAGGCTGGCAGGTGGAGCACTGGCGCAGTGGCGAAGTGAAAACCAAAACGCTGGCACAGCTGTCGGTATTGCTGGTGGTGGCAGCAACCTATGGTGAAGGTGAGCCACCCGAAGAAGCGTTGGGATTGCACAAGTTTTTACTCTCGGCGCGCGCGCCTAAGCTTGAGCATCTGCGTTATGCGGTGCTGGGGCTCGGAGATTCGTCTTACGAGCATTTTTGCCAGACCGGCAAAGACTTTGATCGCCGCTTAAGCGAGTTAGGTGCGCAGCCGTTGCTTGCCAGGGTGGATGCGGATGTGGATTTTGCTGCCACCGCCAGCCATTGGCAGCAAGAGGTGCTGGCTGCCTTGGCGCCGTTAGCCGCTGCTGCTGGCGCATCGCCGTCCAGCGCGGTAACACCGGTCGCGGCGGCGGTCGGTGCGGTTTATCAGCGCGATAATCCTTGCACGGTGTCGTTGCTGGCAAGGCAGAAAATCACTGGGCGTAACTCCAGCAAAGATATCCAGCATATCGAGCTGGATTTAGCTGGCACCGGACTGACTTATCAACCGGGGGATGCTTTAGGCGTCTGGCAACATAACGATCCGGCGCTGGTAGCGGAGCTCTTGCAGCTGACCGGCTTGCCTGCCGATGCACTCGTCACCCTTGATGGACAACCTTTGCGCTTGGCCGATGCCCTGCGGGAAAAGCTGGAGCTGAGCCAAAATGCGCCCACCGTAGTGGCCGCCTATGCCGAATTGAGTGGCGATGCGACCTTGTTGGCACTGCGCGACGATAAAGCGGCGCTGCGTGCGTATGCCCAGCGTCATTCGGTGCTGACTATGCTAGCCGCTATACCTGCCGCGCTGAGCGCCCAGCAATTAGTCGAGCTGTTGCGCCGCTTAACGCCGCGGCTGTACTCGATTGCCTCTTCGCAAGCCGAAGTCGGGGAAGAGGTGCACCTGACCGTCGGCGTGGTGCGTTACGCGGAGGGCGATAAAACCCGCACGGGCGCGGCGTCCGGTTATCTGGGCGAGCGTTTATCAGAAGGGGATAGCCTACGGGTGTTTGTCGAACCCAATGATCAGTTTCGCCTACCCAGCTCTCCGAATGCGCCGGTGATCATGATAGGCCCTGGTACTGGAATAGCCCCGTTTCGGGCTTTTATGCAGCAGCGTGCGGCGGAGGGGGCCGGCGGTCCAAATTGGCTCTTTTTCGGTAACCCTCATTTTACGGAAGATTTTTTGTATCAGGTGGAGTGGCAGCGTTGGGTTAAAGAAGGCGTCGTCAGCCGCATCTCACTGGCGTGGTCGCGCGATCAGGCGCAGAAAATTTATGTACAAGATCGCCTGCGTGAGCAGGGCGCTGAGATCTGGCAGTGGTTACAACAAGGCGCGCACCTGTATGTGTGCGGTGATGCCAGCAAGATGGCGCATGATGTACAGCAAGCGTTATTGGACATAGTGGCTCAGCACGGTGGCATGGACGCCGCGCAGAGTGAAGCGTATCTGGACGAACTGCGCGCCGCGCAGCGTTATCAGCGAGATGTATACTGATGAGTGACTATCAATTTAGCAGCAAGCATCCTGGCCCTCTGGTGGTCGATGGGCCACTGAGCGATGCCGAGCGCATGAAGCGCGACAGTAATTTCCTGCGTGGCAGCATTGCCGCCGATTTGCATGATGGCCTGACCGGCGGCTTTAACGGCGATAATTTCCTGTTGATCCGCTTTCACGGCATGTATCAGCAAGATGACCGCGATATCCGCGCCGAGCGCGCTGAACAAAAACTCGAACCGCGTCATGCCATGATGCTGCGCTGCCGTCTGCCGGGCGGGGTGATTACCCCGCAGCAGTGGCTGGGGATCGATCGTTTCGCTGCCGACAGCACCCTGTACGGCAGTATCCGACTGACCAACCGTCAGACCTTCCAGTTTCACGGCGTGCTAAAGCCGAACGTCAAACCGATGCACCAGATGCTGCATGCGCTGGGGCTGGATGCACTGGCAACCGCCAATGACGTTAACCGTAACGTGCTGTGCACCTCCAACCCGATTGAATCGCAGCTGCATCAAGAAGCGTGGGATTGGGCACGTAAAATCTCCGAGCATTTGCTGCCGCAAACTCGCGCTTATGCCGAGATCTGGCTGGATGAAGAGAAAGTCGCCACGACGGATGTTGAGCCGATTTTAGGTGCAACGTATTTGCCGCGGAAATTCAAAACTGCGGTTGTCATTCCGCCACAAAACGATGTGGACGTGCATGCCAATGACTTGAGCTTTGTGGCGATTGCCGAGCAAGGAAAGTTGGTGGGCTTTAACGTGCTGGTTGGCGGTGGTTTATCCATTACCTTTGGGGATAAATCGACCTATGCGCGCACTGCTAGCGATCTGGGCTTTATCACTCCCGAGCAAACCTTGGCGGTGGCCGAGGCGGTGGTTACCACCCAACGCGATTGGGGTAACCGCAGTAATCGCAAAAATGCCAAAACCAAGTACACCATCGAGCGTGTGGGAGTGGATAACTTTCGCGCCGAAGTGGAAAAACGCGCGCAGGTGCAGTTTGCGCCGTCACGCGAGTATGCGTTTACCGGACGCGGCGATCGCATCGGTTGGGTGCAAGGCATTGATGGCAAATGGCACCTAACGCTGTATATCGAAAATGGGCGGATTCTGGATTATCCGCAAAAGCCGCTGAAAACCGGTTTGGCGGCCATTGCCCGCGTTCACCGCGGTGATTTTCGTCTCACCGCCAATCAAAACCTGATTGTGGCGGGGGTTGCGGAAGCCGATAAGGCGCAGATTGAGCAGCTGGCGCGTAGCCATGGCCTGATGAGCGATAGCTTAACGCCGCTGCGGCAAAATGCGATGGCGTGCGTCTCGTTCCCGACCTGCCCATTGGCGATGGCGGAAGCCGAACGTTTCTTACCGCGCTTGGTCGGTGAAGTGGAAGCCATTTTGGCCCGTCACGGCGTGGCGCAAGAGAGCATCGTGCTGCGCGTCACCGGTTGCCCGAATGGCTGTGGCCGCGCTTTGTTGGCCGAAATTGGCTTGGTGGGTAAAGCGCTGGGTCGTTATAACCTGCATCTGGGCGGTAATCGTGAAGGCACCCGTATTCCGCGCATGTACCGCGAGAATATTACCGACAGCGAAATTTTAACGATTTTGGATACGCTGATTGCCCGTTGGGCGGCTGAGCGCACCCCCGATGAAGGTTTCGGCGATTTTACTGTCCGCACAGGCATCATCCGCCCGGTGCTCGATCCGGCCCGTGATTTTTATGATTAATTTTTTATGAGTGAGGAGACGCCGGTCATTATGTCTAGCTCATCTTCTACGTCGCCTGAGCGCCAGCCGACCCTGACTGAGCTGACGGTGCCACCGTTAGCTGAGTTACTGGCCTTAACGCCGCCAGAGCGCGAACAGGCACTGGCGGCGCTCAATCAGGCTCTATTGGCGCTGCCCGCCGTGGCGCGGGTGGCATGGGCCTTTGAACATCTGCCGGGAGCGCATGTCCTTTCTTCCAGCTTTGGTATTCAGGCGGCGGTTAGCTTGCACTTATTGGTGCAGCAGCAGCCGACTATTCCGGTGATCCTCACCGACACCGGCTATCTGTTTGCCGAAACATACCAGTTTATCGATAGCCTGACCGAACGCCTGCAGCTGAATTTGCAGGTGTTTCGCAGCCCCTTATCGCCGGCGTGGCAAGAGGCGCGCTATGGCCGCTTGTGGGAGCAAGGCTTGGATGGGTTAGCGCAGTATAACCAACTGAATAAAGTCGAACCGATGCAACGCGCACTCGAGCAATTGCAGGCCGGGACGTGGTTTGCTGGCTTACGCCGCGCGCAGGCCAGTAGCCGCACCAGTTTGCCGGTGCTAAGTGTACAGCGCGGCTGCTTTAAGTTTTTGCCGATTGTCGATTGGGATAACCGGCAGGTGCACCGTTATCTGACCGAACATGGCTTACCCTATCATCCACTGTGGGAGCAAGGGTATTTGTCGGTGGGCGATACCCATACCACGCGCAAATGGGAGCCGGGCATGAGCGAAGAAGAGACGCGCTTTTTCGGTTTGAAACGTGAGTGCGGCCTGCATGAATCAGGGGAAGATCAAGGCTCGGGGATCTAACGCGATCACAAATTCGGCGGCGGGGAGTGAACTTACCGGTAAAACGCGATGCGACGCGGCGTATTTTTTAACCAAGGTTGCTAGGATGACACTCTGTTTGGCTATCCTCGCTTTGCTGCTACGCAAGCTTGCGCGCCTCATCCGACAGCCGATGTGTGGCTGCGGAATGGTAGGGCGTCACGATAGTCTACGCACCGTTTAGCACTTTCGTTTAGAAATGTCGTTTAGAAATACCGTTTTGAACATAGGGAAAGACAATGTCGAAGTTGCAAGGAACCGTTAAGTGGTTCAATGACAGTAAAGGGTTTGGGTTTATTCAAAATGCTGGCGGGGAAGATGTGTTTGTGCACTTTTCTGCGATTCAGGGCAACGGTTTTCGCACGCTAAAAGAAGGTCAGCAGGTCACTTATACCGAAGTCAGTGACCAGCGCGGGAAAAAAGCCGAAAACGTCGAGCCGGTGGTGTAACCCACGCCCAATAAAGAAATCAATAAAAAAAGCCGTGTGACTCACACGGCTTTTTTGCAGTATCGCTTGTAGCGTAGCAATGTCGCTTGCTGATCCTTACAGGATCTCCAGCAGCTCTACATCAAACTGCAGCATGCTGCATGGTGGAATCGAGTGACCGGCACCGCGCTCGCCGTAGGCCAGCTGATGCGGGATATACAAACGCCACTTAGAGCCAACCGGCATCAGAGTCAGCGCTTCAATCCAACCGGCGATCACGCCGTTGACTGGGAACTCGGCTGGCTGGCCGCGTTGTACCGAGCTATCAAATACAGTACCGTCCAGCAGGCTACCGGTGTAATGTACACGAACACGGTCAGTGCGCGCAGGGATTGGGCCGTCGCCTTGCTGCAGCACTTCGAACTGCAGGCCGCTACCAGTGCAGGTTACGCCTTCGCGAGAGGCGTTTTGCGCCAAGAACGCTTCGCCTTCTGCTGCGGCTTCTTGATACTTGGCTTGACGCGCCTCATCTGCGCGAGCATGCATTTCACGCAGCGCACGGTGAACCACATCGACAGCAACAGCCGGAGCATTGCCTTCCAGTGAGTCGCGCAGACCCTGAGTCAGGGCATCCAGCTCCAGTCCGGTCAGACCGCTTTCGGCCAGTTGCTGACCAATTTGCAGACCGATGCCATAGCTGGCCTGAGCTTCCATAGTATTAAGGGTTGAGGCTGTCATTTCTTTTCCTTACAGATAAACTGCTCACAGAGGTGCGAGCATATCAGTACCGGTGCATTCCGGCAAAAATAGGCGTCGCAAATGCGATTTTTAATAGTAAATACCGTGACTTTTCTCTGTGAAAAGGAAAAAATAAATCGATCGCGGTTTGTCTAGTGCATGGAGATGAAGTGGACCTGCGTACAGATAGCGGACCGGTAGGAAGACCGGGAAAAAAACGCCCCGCCAAGGCCGCGCCCAAGCAGCGCGCGCCCCGTTTTAATTGGCGGGAAAAATTGTCGTTGCCCGATTGGCAATGGCCGACGCTGAATATCAAACTCCCACCGGCAGAGATGGGGTTATCGGGCGTGTTGCGTGCAGCGCTGGTCGCGCTGTGGCATGTGCCGGATCGCTTTAACTGGCTTGGGCCGGTATCGCCGTTTCATCGCCGCTGGATCACTGTCAGTGCGCTAGTGGTGCTGCTTGGGATTGTGTTGCCGTCGGGTTCATCGGCGCCGGAGCAAAGCGAAGCGGCTTTGCCGGTGGCGGGAGCAGAGGGCGTGCAAGATAACACCCCGGTAGCCCTGACGCCGGAGGCATTGTCTGAGCGGCAACCGGATCGTCGCATCCCGCAAGAGATGCCAGAAGATCTGGAGCAGCGCAGCGAAGCGGTGCCGGTGAGTTCACCGCCGGTAACCCGTGCGGCACAGGCGCCAAGTAACACGGTGCGCCGTGAAGCGGAAAGCAAAGCGCCTACGCGGGTGGCAGAAAGAGCGCCTGAGCGTAGCGTTAGTAAACCGGCAGTCAAAGAAACGCCAGTAAAAGAAGCGCCAGTGCGTGAAGTGGCCAAAAAAGCACCGGAAAAAGCGCCTGAAAAAGTGGCGGAGAAAAAGCCGGTGGAGAGCGCCGCCAAAACCAGCAGCGCTGGCTGGCAAAGCTACCAAGTGGGTAAGGGCGTAACCTTGGCGCAAGTGTTCCGCTCCGGCAACCTGCCGCTACCGGATTTGATGGCCATGACGCGGGCACAGGCCGCGGATAAGCCGCTGAGCAATGTCAAAGCCGGTCAAACGGTACGGGTGAAAACCAATGCCAAGGGCGAGGTGGAAGCGCTGCAGCTCGATGCGGTGGCGGGCAGCAAGCCAGTAGTCTTTGTCCGACTGGCCGATGGCTCGTTTGCCCAGTCGCAGTAATTGAATGTCGCCGTAATTGAACATCGAAACATAAAAAAGGCCTTCCATCATGGAAGGCCTTTTTGTTACTGGCGACGACTCACGTTTGTCAGTGCTCGTCAGCCTATTCGGTTACTGCTTGGCCGCAGGCGCATTCAGATCCACTTGATACAGGGCAAAGCCGTTTTCATCTTTACCCACTTGCTGCATTGGATACTGTGCATGTTCTTTGATGAACTGGCTGGCCTTGTCACTTGGTGAGGTTTCAAAGCGGATATCCAGCTTGGTTTTGCTGTTGATTGGCGCTAAACGCCAGTTGTTATCGGCTGTTGGCACCACTTGACCTTGTTGCTTGCTCTGCTCGCTGATGTAGTTCGCCAGTACCTGACGGTTTTCATCTGGTGAGGCAAAGGCCACATACTGGCTACCGGTACCGGCAAATTTCTCACCGTAGGCGCGGTAGTTGTTGGTCGCAATCAGGAACTGCGCTTTTGGATCGACTGGCTTGCCGTTGAAGGTCAGCGCCTTAATTCGCTCCGAGCTTGGGTTGATCAGCTTACATTCACCATCGAAACGTGCCGGTTGGGTCACGTCTATTTGATAGTTCACGCCATCAATCACGTCGAAGTTGTAGGTGCGGAAACCGTCCCAATTGATCAGCTCTTGTGGCTTGCTGGAGTTCGGATCGATTTGGTTGAACTGTCCGGCGGAGCACTCCAGCCAATCTTTCAGCTGCGCACCGTTGACCTTCACGGTCACCAGCGTGTTCGGGTACAGATACAGATCGGCTGCGTTACGGAAGGTCAGTTCACCTTTCTCAACTTCTACGAAGCTGGATGGATCGTTTTTACGTCCGCCCACTTTAAATGGTGCGGCGGCAGACAGCACCGGGATCCCATCCAGATCTGGATCGCCTTGCACGAAGTGTTCAACGTAGGCTTTCTGAGCGTTGTTGACGATCTGCACGGTTGGATCATCTTGAATCAGCGCCAAGAAGCTGTACATGTTATCCGAGGCTTTACCAATCGGCTTGCTGACGAAATCACGGGTGCCTTTGTGATCGGCAGCCAGTGCGGCAGTCAGTTTGGCATCGGCTTCGACCAGCGGTTTGTTGGCTGCTTTGTCGAAAATAGGACGCGCTTGGGCGCGGGAGTCAGTGATGCTCCACTGGCCTTTATCGTTGTTCAGGGTTAAATCGACCACGCCAAGATGGTCACCCCACTGACCCGGCATGACCGCCGGTACGCCATTGATGGTGCCTTTACTCAGATCCACGCCCGGCAGGCTGGCAAAATCTTTGCTCGGGAACACGCCATGGGAGTGGCCGAACATGATGGCATCGATACCTTTAACCTGAGAGAGGTAATAGACCGAGTTTTCTGCCATCGCTTTATACGGATCGCTTGAAACGCCAGAGTGCGGAATCGCAATCACCAGATCCGCGCCTTCGGCGCGCATCTTCGGCACCAGCTCTTCTGCGGTCTGCTTGATGTCTTTAACAGTGACTTTGCCTTCCAGATTGGCTTTATCCCACACCATAATCTGTGGCGGTACAAAGCCGATATAACCGATTTTGATGGTCTGCTTATTACCCTCGTTATCCACCACTTCGGTGTCTTTGATCAGGTATTGCTGCAGCAGTGGCTTACCGGTTTTGGCATCAAACACGTTGGCGTTGATGTACGGGAAGGCTGCGCCCGCTAATGCCGTTTTCAGGTAATCCAGACCGTAGTTAAATTCGTGGTTACCCAAGTTACCTACTTGGTAATCCAACAGATTCATCGCCTTATAAACGGGGTGTTGTTCACCTTTCTTCAGACCTTTCGCGGCCTGATAGTCCCCCATTGGGCTGCCTTGGATCAGGTCGCCGTTATCCACCAACACACTGTTTTTGGCCTCTTTGCGGGCTTCACCGATCAGCGTAGCGGTACGGGTCAGGCCGAACTTCTCGGTCGGCTTATCCTTGTAGTAGTCATAATCCATCATGTTGCTGTGCAGGTCGGTGGTTTCCAGCACCCGCAGTTCAACGGTGGCGGCATTGGCAGAAGCGGCACAGAACAAACCGGCTGCAATGGCCAGTGCCAGCGGAGAACGGGACAAAGACATAGCGATTCCTCTGTCAGTCAGTAGGTTGTTGAGATAAGGGAAGGTAAAACTCGGAACAGGGTAACAAATCTCAATGTATGCCGCGTTTTCTCGCGATAGGAGTGTGAAGTTGGTCGCGAACAATCCGGTAACTCTGTCGTGAATCGTGGCATGGCGCGCGCGTCTTGCGGAGCGCATTGGCCGTGTGACCGTGCGGGCTGACTAAAGACGAACGGCATTAGAACAAAACGGAATTGCAAAGATGAAATCATCATTTATGGGCCTCTCAATAAGCCTCTATATTGCTTGCATACGTAGGGATGTCAGGGGCCGCAGTGATGGAGTTTTTACCGGTTTTTGCCCGCTTAGCAGGGCGTAAGGTGTTAGTGGTGGGCGGCGGTGAAGTGGCTGAGCGCAAAGTGGCGCTATTGCTACGCGCAGGCGCACAAGTGCAGATAGTCAGCCGTACCCTGACGGCCGAATTGCAGCGTCACGCTGAGCAGGGCGCGCTGCAGTGGATAGCGCAAGAGTTTGCGGATACGCAGTTAGAACATGTGTATCTGGTAGTGGCAGCGACCGATGATGAGCTGCTCAATCACCGCGTCAGTCGCGCTGCAGAGGCGCGCGCGGTGCTGATCAATGTGGTGGATAACAAGGCGCTGTGCTCTTTCATCATGCCGTCGATCATTGATCGCTCGCCCTTGATGGTCGCGGTGTCGTCGGGCGGCAGTGCGCCGGTGCTGGTGCGTTTGATCCGCGAAAAATTGGAAAGCTTGCTGCCTTCACGCCTTGGCGTCGTGGCGCAACTGGCGGATCGCTGGCGTGAGCCGGTGAAACAGGCGCTGCACGGTATTACCGAACGTCGTCGTTTTTGGGAAGCCTTGTTTGGTGGCCGTTTTACTTCACTGGTGCAGCAAGAGCGGGATGATGATGCCGAGCAAGAGCTGGCACGTGCGCTGAAGGCGCATGCCCAGCGTGAGCAAGGGCGCGGGGAAGTGTTTTTGGTTGGGGCTGGGCCGGGCGATCCGGGTTTATTGACGCTGCGCGCCTTACAGGTGCTGCAACAGGCCGATGTGGTGCTGTACGACTATCTGGTCTCCGATGAGATCCGCGATTTGATCCGCCGCGATGCCGAGCAGATCTGTGTCGGCAAACGGGCAGGTGATCATTCGGTGCCGCAAGCAGAGATCAATCAAAAGCTGGTGGATTTGGCGCTACAGGGAAAACGCGTGGTGCGTCTTAAAGGCGGCGATCCGTTTATCTTTGGCCGCGGCGCCGAAGAGCTGGAAGCACTGTTGCCACATCAGATCCCGTTTCAGGTGGTTCCGGGGATCACCGCGGCGGCAGGAGCTACCGCCTATGCCGGTATCCCACTGACTCACCGCGAACATGCGCAAACTGCGATGTTTATTACCGGCCACTGTCGCCCAGATGGCGATGCGCTGGACTGGTCAACATTGGCACGTGGACGGCAAACGCTCGCCATTTATATGGGGACGCTCAAAGCGGCAGAGATCAGTCAGCAGTTGATGGCTCATGGCCGTACGGCGCAGACCCCGGTGGCGATTATCGTCAACGGTACGCGTAGCAACCAACAGGTATTGCGCGGTGAGCTGCAACAGTTGCCGCAGTTGGCGGCGCAAGCCGGCGCTCCGGCACTGATTATTATCGGAGAAGTGGCGGCCTTGGCCGATTCTCTCCACTGGTTCGGCAGCCGGCCGCACAGCGAGCTGTGGCCTGCGGTAGTTAATCTGGGGTAGGACGAACTCATGAACGCAACACAACTGACGCATTTACAGCAGCTGGAAGCCGAAAGCATCCATATCCTGCGTGAAGTGGCCGCCGAATTTGCCAATCCGGTGATGCTGTATTCCATCGGCAAAGACTCCTCGGTAATGCTGCATCTGGCGCGCAAGGCCTTTTATCCGGGCAAAATTCCCTTCCCGTTACTGCACGTGGATACCGGTTGGAAGTTTCGTGAAATGTATGAGTTTCGCGATCGCATGGCGCGTGAGTGCGGATTTGAACTGTTGGTGCACCGTAATCCACAGGGCGTGGCGCTGGGCATCAACCCGTTTACCCACGGCAGTGCCAAACATACCGATGTGATGAAAACCGAAGGTCTTAAGCAAGCACTGGACAAATACGGGTTTGATGCCGCCTTCGGTGGTGCGCGTCGTGATGAAGAAAAATCGCGCGCCAAGGAGCGGATCTACTCGTTTCGCGATCAATTCCATCGCTGGGACCCGAAAAACCAGCGCCCAGAGCTGTGGCGCAATTACAACGGCCAAATTAACAAAGGAGAGAGCATTCGGGTCTTCCCTCTTTCTAACTGGACTGAGCTGGATATCTGGCAATACATCTATCTGGAAGGCATCGACATTGTGCCTTTATATCTGGCCAAAGAGCGCCCGGTGCTGGAGCGCGACGGCATGCTGATGATGGTGGATGATGAACGGATTGAGCTGCAAGCCGGTGAAACCATCGAACAGCGTAAAGTGCGCTTTCGTACCTTGGGCTGCTGGCCGCTGACCGGCGCCATTGAATCGCAGGCCGATACGCTGACCGCCATTATTGAAGAGATGCTGCTGTCGACCAGCAGTGAGCGCCAAGGGCGCTTGATTGACCGCGATCAGGCCGGCTCGATGGAGCTGAAAAAACGCCAGGGATATTTCTAAGGAGCCACGCATGAACAGTTCAATTGCCGCCCAAATTGCCGAGCATGGCGTTGAGGCTTACCTGCTGGCTCAGCAGCACAAAGGCTTATTACGTTTTCTGACCTGCGGTAGTGTCGATGATGGTAAAAGCACCCTAATCGGCCGCTTGCTGCACGATACCCGCCAGATCTATGAAGATCAGCTCAATACGCTGCATGCCGATAGCCGTCGTTTAGGCACTGCCGGTGAAAAATTGGATCTGGCGCTGCTGGTCGATGGCCTGCAAGCCGAGCGCGAGCAGGGGATCACCATTGATGTCGCGTACCGCTATTTCTCCACCGAAAAGCGTAAGTTCATCATTGCCGATACCCCCGGCCATGAGCAGTACACCCGCAATATGGCCACCGGCGCCTCTACTTGCGATCTGGCGATCTTATTGATCGATGCGCGAAAAGGCGTGTTGGCACAAACCCGCCGCCACAGCTTTATTGCCAATTTGCTGGGGATCCGGCATCTGGTGGTGGCGGTCAATAAGATGGATCTGGTGGGTTACGATCCAGCCGTATTTGCGCGGATCAGTGCCGATTACCAAGCCTTTGCCGCTCGCCTCAATCCGCAGTTGCAGATCACCTTACTGCCACTGTCGGCACTGGATGGCGATAACGTCGTCCAGCGCGGGCAAGCGTTGAGCTGGTTTGATGGCCCGACCTTGCTGGAAGTGCTGGAGAACGTTGAGGTCAGTCGCGAGCGGGCAGCGGCGGCGCTGCGTTTCCCCGTGCAGTATGTCAATCGCCCGGATCGTGATTTTCGCGGCTATGCCGGCACCGTCGGTTCGGGTGTGGTGCGGGTCGGTCAACCGGTGAAAGTGCTGCCCTCGGGGGTGCGCACCGAAGTGGCGCGCATCGTAACCTTTGACGGTGACTTGTCCCACGCGGTGCCGGGGCAAGCGGTGACGTTAGTGCTGCGCGACGAAGTCGATATTAGCCGTGGCGATCTGTTGGTGGCGGCCGACGATCCGCTTAGCGTCAGTCGTCAGGTGGCGGCCGATGTGGTGTGGATGACCGAGCAACCGCTACAGGTTGGCGATATTTATGACATCAAGCTGGCCGGTCGTAAGACCCAAGCGCGGGTCACAGCTATTCGTCATCAGGTGGATATCAATAACCATGAACGCCACGCCGCCAGCGAATTACCGTTAAATGGCATTGGGCAGGTCGAACTGGTCTTCAGTGAACCTTTGGCGCTGGAGCCGTATGGACACAGCCAAGACAGTGGTAGCTTTATCTTTATTGACCGCCTAAGCAATGTCACGGTAGGCGCGGGGTTGGTGGATAGCGTACTGGGTGAGCCGGCACGTGGTAGCCAGCACTACAGCGCGTTTGAGTTAGAGCTCAATGCACTGATCCGCCGTCAATACCCGCACTGGCAGGTGCGTGATATCAGTCAGGATTAACGCTGGCAATCCGCAGACCTGACCAGAGCGTCAATGGCCGATATGCCACGTCACTGGGTGTGGTATATCGGCGATTTAATTCATGGGATTACTTTGTCACAAGGAGCGCGCGATGTCCGCGACCGAACCTTCCGCTAATCTGACCGCCACCTTGCCGACCGGTGTTGCCACCGCGCATGGCGCTATTTGGCAATCCCACGTGATAGATCGCCGTCAGCGCGAGCAGTTAAATGGCCATCGCGGGGCGATCATCTGGTTTACCGGTCTTTCTGGGGCTGGGAAATCGACGCTGGCGGGGGCGTTGGAGCAGGCGCTGTATCGACAAGGGGTACGTACCTATCTGCTGGATGGCGATAACGTGCGTCATGGCCTGTGCGCCGATTTGGGATTTTCACTGGCCGAGCGGCAGGAGAATATCCGGCGCGTTGGCGAAGTGAGTAAATTGATGCTGGATGCCGGCTTGGTGGTGCTGACCGCCTTTATCTCGCCGCAACGGGCGGAACGCGATAGTGTGCGCCGACAGGTCGATCCGGATCAATTTATTGAGGTGTTTGTCGATACTCCGCTCACGGAATGCGAACGCCGCGACGTGAAAGGGCTGTACAAAAAGGCGCGCGCGGGTCAGATTCAAGACTTTACGGGCATCGATGCCGTTTATGAGGCCCCGCACAATCCGGAGGTTCATCTGCAGAGCGCTGAACATAGCGTGGATGAACTGGTGGTGACCTTGCTGGAGGCCCTGAGCGCGCGCGGCATCATCAGGTAGGCGAGGTACAGTTATGTTACAGGCGTTGGAGAAGATCGCACGTGAAGCTGGGGATGCCATCATGGCTGCCTATCAGCGTGAGGTCACTGTGGTACAGAAAGCCGATGACTCCCCGCTGACCGAAGCGGATCTGGCCGCACACCAGATCATCGTGCGCGGATTGACCGCGCTAACGGCGTCCATTCCGGTGTTATCCGAAGAAGCGGCCAACATTGATTGGTCGGTGCGTCGGCACTGGCCACGTTTTTGGCTGGTAGACCCGCTGGATGGCACTAAAGAATTTATCAAACATAACGGTGAGTTCACCGTCAATATTGCCCTGATTGAAGAGGGGCGTCCGGTGATGGCGGTGGTGTATGCCCCGGCGCTGGATAAGCTGTACATGGCCGAAGGTGGCCAAGCATGGCGTGTCGTGCAAGGCGTGCGTGAACCGTTGCAGGTACAGCAAGCGATGCCGCCGGTGGTAGTCGCTAGCCGTTCACATCAAGACCCGCGTTTGGCCTCCTATCTGGCTGAGCTTGGTCCGCATCAGCTGACCTCGGTCGGTTCATCCTTGAAATTTTGCCTGGTGGCCGAAGGGCAAGCGCAGCTGTATCCACGTTTTGGTCGCACCATGGCGTGGGATACCGCGGCCGGTCACTGCATTGCCGAAGCGGCAGGCGCAGTAGTGGAAACCTTGGATAACCAACCGCTGCGCTATAACCAGCAAGAGGATTTAGCCAATCCACCGTTTATTGTTCGGGTGGCGTGGGCTCGCGGTTGTTGTTAACCGGCAGCGGGTTACACACGAGTAAGCTATGGGGATGCGCTCGCTAAGTTCGCGCTTGGCGGGTGGCGTTCAGTCGGTTTTACGGTACGCGCTCAGTGCCCAGTGCTCAGAGTGAAGTGAGTGGCGCGCGTAGTCGTGTATCCTTGAGCATGCTTTGGCGATGCCGGCTCGACACTCCGGCATCTTACCCTGTGTTTTTTTACACTTAGTTTTTCTCACTCACCATGTATACAGCCACCGCTTAGACACTCACATTAGCGCTACGTGGCGTCACCGTTAGGTGGGCACCCAGAGCAAGCTGCTCAAGCACTGAATGTACTCGGGCAGTGACGTGCCAATCAGCAATTGTGACAACTCCTCGCCCACCGGGCTGAAACGGTAGTAGGTGAGGCGATGGCCGGTGTCGTGGGTGGTCAGCGTCAAATCGGTACTGGCAAAACGCAGTGAATAGTTCTGTTCTGGCAGCAAACTGCCCGATTCTAGCTCTCCGCCGAGCAATAAGCCCAGCTCTTGCAGTAATAGCAGGGCGCTGAACGGCAGCTTGAAGCTGCCCAAATTGAGTTGTTCAGGCGCGGGCGCGCGAAAGAGGGATTTGAGACCGTTTTTGCCCGGGCGGATCCCGGTGATGATACGCTTGGCCGAGAGATCGGCGCCAAAGCTGCAGGCAACCGCACAGGCGCGCTGAAACAGCATGGCTTCGCGGTGCGTCATATCACGCAAGGTGCGTAGCGCCTTAATCGAAAAGCTGCCCGGCTGTACAATCTCTTGGGCTAAAATCCGCCCCCACAGGCGCTGCATCGGCGCACCCCGGGTTTCTTGTGCTAGCTGTAAAAAGCTGCTGATCCAATCCGGATCGCTTTCAGTCGCCAAGGTGTCCTGACACAAGCTGGCGGCAATCTGCATGATCTTCTCGAGATTTTCTTGTCGCTGTAGCTGCTCTTGTTGCAGACGGCGCTGCAGACGCTGTTCCAGTTTAGTCGGTTGCTGCGGATATATTTTCCCGTCGATATGCCGGTTGATGGCAAGATCAATGGCGCGCTGGCGTGCGCTGATAAGGCGGCTATTGTCAGTATGTTCGTTAGCGGATGCGGAGCTTTCCTGCCCGGCAGCCTGCTCTGCGCTGGTCATGTCCTTTGCTTCCTGCCGGATTTTTGCATTGACAATACGTTGTCAAATGACCGAAATCCGCTTAATGTTAATTAATTGCTAATAAAAACGGTTTTATTACGGGTGGATAGAATGAAAAAGCATATTTGGGGCGTTGCTATTGCGCTGGGGTATGTGTTTTCACTGGTCATGCTGGCCCAGCATTTCAATTATTGAGTTTGGCTACCCGTCTGCAAGGGCGGCTTGACTCGATTCTATCGGTTAGATTCTATCTGTTAAAGGTAGCGGCCATGCGTGCAGTTTCTTGATAGCCTGCATTGTCTTGATAGTCAGCCATGTCATGATGCTGATGCCTGTCACGTATTTTATCGCGTTACCTTCCTGAGTGCTGTAGCCACTCGACTTATCACCTACGCAAAAGCCATTTCATCGAAAACACCTTTATCGAGAATTGCTTCGTTAATCGTTTCTTGGCTAAGCGTTGCTGCGTTAATAGACCGTCTTGGTGATGGGGTGTTTTAAGTACATGGAAATGGCGGTGCGTGCTAACGCATACGCGCCCTCGCCATAGTCAACGTCAACTGGCGAGGGCATGTTAATGGAGAGGAAGAGCGTCAGCTTACTGCTGCAACTCTTTTTTGATCAGGGCCATGGCTTGGTCAATTTCGGCTTTGCTCATCGCGCCTTGTTTGACGAACAGCACTTTACCTTGAGGATTCAGCACCATGATGGCGGAGCTCTTCGGCGCTAATTCCCATGCTTGTTGCACCACACCGTTGGCATCATAGATAAATTGTGACCATGGGAACTCTTGTTTGCTGTCTTTCAGGCTGCTGCGCACAAAGGCACTGGTTCCGATGATGGCATCGTCCGCATTCACGATGGTGGTGGTCTGGTAGCGGTCATGCGGCAACTTGGTGGCTTTGATGGCTTCGATAAACGGCGCATTCATCTCTTTAGCGGCGGTACGACCGGCAATCGCCTGCACCACTCGCACTTTGCCCGGCAGCATGTTGGTGTTCCACGGGGTGTAGCTGATCTCTTTGCCTTGCAATACCAGTTCCCCTTGGTCGATGACGGTGGCCGCCGGCAAGCTCTGATTCAGTTGTACCGGGGTGGCCAGTGCCAGTGCAGGCAGCAAAGATACACAGGCCATCAGCAGAGTAGAGAGTTTCATCTTATCTTATCCTTATGAAATAAAAGATTATTTTATTAATTCTGTACATGCTCTTCAGCCGGTACTCTGCCTGTTTGACACGGGATGTCAATCTTTGGGCAACTACTCCGACCTGTGAATAGCATAGAAGGCGAGCGGAAATTTGTCGCGATGCCTCGGCAGCAAATCCGACAAAAGGTTATGCAAAGGTTACATTCCGCAATGGTATTGCAGGTGGCTATGCGGCAACTTTCTTATTCTGCGGCGGTCGAAGGAGACGTTCTTTGCATGATAAAATTGGGCATGAAATTTGTTAATCTTCACAAAATATCGTTTTAGTGAAAAATTTCAGCAATATTTTCCGACTATCATCAAAGACCTGACAGCTCATTATGACTATCCTACGGGGGTCATGATGACGACTTACACCATTTGTGTTACTGTTATGTTATCCGTTGCTGAGAATGATTTTCGGCACACCGCAGGACAGTTACTGGGTAGACTTGAACGGAGGTCAACTATGATGCGCATTTTCCAACGCTACAATCCTTTAATGATTGCTCGCCATGTGAAGGTTTTTTTCCGCGGCCGCATGTATATCAAGGGGGTAGGCGCATTCGAGTTTGATAACGGCAAGATTTTGCTGCCCAAGACCAAAGACAAACAGCATCTGACGGTGATGAATGAAGTGAACCGCCAGATCACCGAATTGCAGACGCAAGCGGCGTGAGAGCCTCTTTGTAGCCTATAGATAACACCAGCGAATATAAAAAAGGCCATCCGAGAGGATGGCCTTTTTGCGTAGTAAACCGATTATGTTCGCGATGCTGTGCTAGCCGACATTGCGTTAGGGCAGAAAGACCGGCGCCGTGAAAACCCGCGCCGATAAGCTAACTAATCGTTATCTGCTGCCTTGGCTTGTTCTGCACCATCATTGCTTTCTTCGTGCTGCTCGTCTTGCGGTACATCTTTTGGCAGACGGGTGATCAGCATTTGATCAATTTTGAAGTTATCGATATCGACCACTTCAAATTTGTAGTTGGCGTAGATGGTGTAATCGGTACGTTTCGGGATCTTACGCAGCATATACATCATGAAGCCGCCAATGGTTTCGTAGTTATCGGAGTCTGGGAACTCATCGATATCCAGCGCACGCATGACGTCATCAATCGGCGTAGTGCCTTCAATCAGCCACGTATTTTCATCGCGCTTAACGATGAGCTCTTCCTGATTCTGATTGACCAGATCGCCCATCAGCGTGCTCATCACGTCATTTAAGGTGATGATACCGACGACCAGCGCGTATTCGTTTAAGATCACTGCGAAATCTTCGCTGCTGCCTTTAAAGCTTTCCAGCGTTTCCGACAAGGTGAGAGAATCCGGCACAAACTGTGGATTGTGCATCGGCAGACCTTGATGCAGGGCAATGCTCTGGCCGTTCAAAATCCGCATCAGCATGTCTTTGGAGTCGACATAACCGACCACGTTATCGATGGTGGTGTCACACACTAAAAACTTAGAGTGTGGGTGGGTGGAGATTTTCTCGCGGATGCTCTCTTCGCTTTCACGAATATCAAAATAGATGATGTCTTCGCGCGGCGTCATCGAAGATGGCACTGTACGCGATTCGAGCTCAAACACGTTTTCAATCAGATGGTGCTCTTGCTTACCCAGCACCCCTGCCAAGGCACCTTGTTCGAACACGGTATAGATGTCATCGGAAGTGATGTCTTCTTTACGAGCGGTCGGTACGTTAAGCAGTTTAAAGATGGAGTTAGCCAAACCGTTGAAAAACCAGACCAGCGGTTTGAAGAGCTTAATGCAAAATTGCATTGGACCGACAATTCGGGTTGAAACGGCTTCAGGTGAGGCCATACCAATACGCTTTGGCATTAAGTCAGCGAACAGAATAAAACCACCGGTGACTACAGAGAAAGACAGCAGGAAGCCGATTTTTCCCGCCAGATCCGGTGACATCCAATGTACCAGCAAGCTTTCGAAATATGGGGAAAACGCGGTGTCGCCGATGATACCGCCGAGGATGGCCACGGCGTTCAAGCCGATTTGCACCACGGTAAAGAAGTTGCCGGGTTGCTCTTGTAATGCAATCACTTTGGCTGCGCGAATATTCCCTTCGTCAGCCATAACTTTTAATTTAATTTTCCGTGATGCAGCAAGAGAGATTTCCGAGATCGAAAAAAACGCACTTGCTGCGATCAACAGTGCGATGGCCAGTATATTTTCTAGCATTCTCACGAGACCTTAACTGTAATGATAGCCCGCATGACCGGGCCTTATAGTTGTCGATACTAAAGTCATGCGCACCATGATCCCTACTACAAGATCCAGTATCGCAGCCACTTTGTAGACAAAGTAACCAACTTAAACAACCTAAGCAGTATAGCTGTCCGCCGAGTCAGAAGCTAGGCGCGCTGTCAACCGCCTGCCGGAAAACAAATGCCGGTCCCACCTAGGCCACAGTATCCATGCGGATGTTTAAACAAATATTGCTGGTGTTCATCTTCCGCCAGATAAAACGGGCCTGCGGCGCGAATTTCGGTACTGATGGCATTCGGATGCCCCGCAGCAGCTAGCGCTTGCTGATAGTGGTGCGCACTTTGCTCGGCTTGCTGTTGCTGAGCCTCATCACAAGTATAGAGGGCAGAGCGGTACTGGGTGCCGAGATCATTGCCTTGGCGCATTCCCTGAGTCGGATCATGGCGCTCCCAGAACAATTGCAGCAGCGCGGCGTAACTTATGCTGGCGGGATCAAAAATTACACGTACCGCCTCGGCATGACCGGTTAAGCCGGTACACACTTCTTGATAGGTCGGGTTTGGCGTATAGCCGCCCATGTAGCCGACGCTGGTGTGATACACCCCCGGTTGCTGCCAGAATAAGCGTTCGACACCCCAGAAACAGCCCATCGCAAAATAAGCCGTGGCATAATGTTCTGGGATAATAGGTTGTAACGGAAGACCTGAGATGGCGTGCTGCTGATGATGCGGCAGTGGCTGTGAACGGCCGGGTAACGCCTGTTCTGGATTAATGATTGTGTGTTGGTGTGCATAAGTCATAAAATTCCCCGTAACTTTCGTTATGACATTGTTGTTTATTTTAGACATCGCTAAAGCGGCGCGGGAGTGCGCAGGGCGCTGTCGACAAGGCATCGGCTGACTTTTATTTAATCAACGTTATCACCGTTGGGGTATTTGTGCGCAAAAAATTATGGACCTTCTTATTCTTGTCTCTTATCTCGGTGCCGGCGATGGCTGCCGTGAAACTGCAGATAGAGGGGCTGAGCGGAGAGTTGCAGCGCAACGTGCGTGCGCACTTGTCCACCATTAAAGATGATGAGGTCGCGGCCAATGCGCGCTTTAAACGGCGAGTTCGCACCGGAATTGAAGATGGTCTGAAAGCGTTGGGCTATTTTGACCCCGAAATCCGCTTCGAGCTGATCCCGCGCAGCGCCCCTTTGCGCTCTTTGCTGGTGGCGCACGTCAATCCGGGTGAGCCGGTTAGAATTAAAGCCATCAATATCGAATTGATCGGGGAAGCGCGGCAAGACCCGGCGTTTACCGAACTGCTGACGACAACACCCAAAATTGGTTCGATTTTAAATCAGGGCGATTTTGATGCCTTTCGTAGCCGCTTGCGTTCGTTAGCGTTAGAGCGCGGCTACTTTAAGGCGGATTTAAAAGTCAGCCAGCTAAAAGTGGCTACAGGTCTGCACGAGGCTTTTTGGAATATCCAATTTGACAGTGGCCGACGTTATCGCTTTGGTGAGGTGACCTTTACCGGCTCGCAAATCCGAGAAAACCGTCTGCAGGGCTTGATCCCGTTCAAAGTGGGCGAGCCGTATCTGGCGGCGACGTTGGCGCAATTTAACCAGAATCTGTCGGAAACCAACTGGTATCGCAACATTGTGATTGACCCACAGTTTGCCAAAGTGGGTGAGAACATGGAGCTGCCGCTGTTTGTGACGGTGACGCCAAGAGCGCCGAACAACGTGGAATTGGGTCTGGGCTTTGCCACCGATATCGGGGTACGAACCAGTATGCGCTGGCGTAAACCGTGGGTGAATGCCCTTGGACACAGTATGGAAACGCTGGTGCGTTATTCCCAGCCAGAGCAATCAGTGGAGTTTGGTTACCGTATTCCGACCAAAGAGAGCCCGCTGCAAAAATTCTATACCTTAACCACCGCCTATAACGCCGAAAACCATAACGATACCAATGAACAGTCGTTATCGGCTTCGGTTGGCGCGTTTTGGAATGTCTCTTCGGGCTGGCAGCGTAACTTGACCATGAACGTCAGTTACAGCCGATTCGAACAAGGTCTGCAAGAGCACGATACCTTCTTGCTGTATCCGGGCGTTCAGTTTGCCCGCACCCGCTCGCGCGGTGGCTTGATGCCGTATTGGGGGGACTCGGAAGTGTTCAGCATTAACTATGCTAACACCGCGTGGTTGTCCGATATCGATATGCTGCAGTTACAAGCGCGCAGTACGTGGATCCGCACCTATGCCTCTAAGCACCGTTTTGTGGCAAGAGCGGAAGCCGGATGGTTAGAGAGCAGCGATTTTGACAAAGTCCCGCCGTCATTGCGTTTCTTCGCCGGTGGCGATCGCAGTATTCGCGGTTATAAATACAAATCCATCTCTCCGGTCGATAGCGAAGGCAAGCTCACCGGTGCCTCGCGTATGGCGACCGGCTCGCTGGAATACCAGTACAACTTTACCGGCAACTGGTGGGGCGCGATGTTCTATGACACCGGTTATGCCACTAACAAGTTTATTCCAGAAGATCTGAAATCTGGGGTCGGGATGGGGGTGCGCTGGGCCTCACCACTCGGTCCGGTTCGTTTTGATATTGCCCATCCGTTAGCCAAAGGTAGCTCTGGCGTGGAAATTTACATAGCACTGGGGCCTGAGTTATGAATCCGTTAAAGAAGCTGAGTATTGGCTTTCTGATCACGCTGCTGGTGCTGATTGCGGCGCTGGCGGGGTTGCTGGGCACCGAGTCTGGCTTACGTTTGCTGGTTAATGGAGCCAACCGTTGGGTACCGGGCCTGCATATTGGCGAGTTTTCCGGTAACTGGGGCCGTGGTCTGCATCTGCAGCAGGTGTCCTTTACGATGCCGGGTGTCGATGTGGCGGTGGATGATGCCCTGCTCCAACTGCAATTGGGCTGTTTGCGCCGTAGTGAAGTGTGTATCCGTCAGGTGACGGTGGATAAAGTGCGCGTCGCGGTGGACACCGCCTTGTTGCCCGCCAGTGAGCCGACTCCTTCTGAGCCACTAACTCGCCTAAGCACCCCGTATCCGTTGTTATTGCGTCTGCTACAACTGAATGATGTTGAGGTGACGGTGGATGGCACTCGCATCTCTCTGGGCCATTTTACCAGTGGCGCGCAGTGGCGCGGTGAGGCGTTAAGCCTGCAACCCACTGAGTTTAACGATCTGGCGGTGATCCTCGCCGCGCCAGCCGCCGATACGGCGAGCAGCGCGCAAGAGGGAAAAGAGGGCACGGTTGCAGAGAAAACCACTGCGACTACAGATACAGCGGGCAAGTCAGCTAATTCGACCGCAGCAGCCACAGCGGTAACCACGAAGAGCGCTGATGCGAAAACCGCTGCCGCCAAGTCAGCTGCCACACCGCCAAGCGATGCGAAAGCGGCGACGAGCGACGATCCGGCGGCGATGTTGCAACAGCTGTTTGCTTCCCCGCTGTTAGCGCAGTTACCGGCAGTGGTGATCCCGCTGGATATCGAGGTTGCGCAGATCCACGGTAAAAATCTGCGGATTGATACCGGCACGCCGCAGACCATCGATGATCTGCTGATCAGCGCCAGCACCCAAGGTAATAAAGTTACCCTCAAGCAATTGCAGGTTAGTGCCCCGCAAGGGGACGTACAACTGACCGGTTATGCTCGGTTACAGCAAAAGTGGCCCTTGGAGCTGAAGCTGTCGAGCTCGCTCAAATTGCCGGACTGGCCAGCGCAAAAGCTGCAAGCGACCTTGAGCGGTGCGCTGTATGACAAGTTGGTGTTGCAGGCGGAGTTAAGTGGCGCGCTGCAAGCTAACTTGCATGCGCAGACCGAGCTGGCGACCGCCGGCTTGCCGTTAGAGCTGACCTTGCGTAGCCCTAAACTGGTGTGGCCGCTGCAAGGTGAGCCCGATTATCGGGTGCAAGGGCTGGCATTGGCGCTTTCTGGCAGTGCGCGTGATTACACCGCCAGCCTCAATGCCAGCTACAGCGGTAAAGACATTCCACAAGGTAAAGTGGCACTTAAAGCGGCCGGCGATTTGGAGCACGTGGCTATCTCGCTGTTGCGCCTCGATACCTTGCAAGGTACGGCGCAGCTCAAAGGCTCCTTGGCTTGGCGTAAGCTGCTCAAATGGCGCGCGGATGTGAATTTGTCCGGCATCAACACTGCGCAGCAGTGGCCGGAGTGGCCAGCACGCATCAATGGCCGTTTAAGCACCAAAGGGGAGTTGCAAGGCGATGCGTGGGCGGTGGATTTACCGATTTTAAATCTGACCGGACAGGCACTGAATAAGCCGCTGGACGTCAACGCCGTATTAAGTGGCCGCAGCACTGGCCGGTGGAATATCTCTGATTTGCGCATGAATGTCGGCGGCAACCGCTTGCAGGCCAAAGGTGTGATCAGCGATACGTGGAAGCTGGATGCGCAGATTAACGCGCCGCGCTTAGATGGCCTGTTACCGGGCCTCGGTGGACAGGTTAACGGTAACGTGGTGCTGCGCGGAGCCTTGATGACACCGGCGGTGAATCTTGATCTGCAAGCTAATGGGTTACGTTGGCAAGACCTGACCATTGGCCGTTTGCAAGCTAAGGCTGATGTGAAGAGCCAGTCGCAAATTCAGGGTACCGTGGCCATCAACTTGCAGAATCTGGTGCAAGGCGACATGACCGTTAGCCGCGCTCAGCTAGATGCCAGCGGTAGCGAGCGGCAACATCAGCTGCGCTTTACCCTGCAAGGCGAACCGGTATCGGCCGGCTTGCGGTTAACCGGCAGCTTCGATCGCAATAGTATGAACTGGCGCGGTACCTTGAGTCAGACTCAGACACAGACCCCGTTGGGGCCATGGACACTGCAAGCGCCGGTGGCGCTGGCGTACACCCATAGCCGCCAGCAAGTGAGCATCAGTCCGCTGTGTCTGACTAACCCGAATGCCGAGGTGTGCATCCCGCAAACCATGACCGCGGGTGCGAGCGGCCAAGGGCGCGTGCAGTTGCGTCGTTTGGATCTGGCGATGTTCAAAGAGCTGCTCGGCGATGAAACCCGCGTTAAAGGCGTGGTGCAGGGCCAAGCGGAGTTCCGTTGGCAGGCCAATGGCGGCTTACCAACGGTGCGAGCGAATTTGAGTAGCAGCAATCTGCGGGTGATCCAGTGGTTGATGGGCCGTCGTTTACCGATTGATATCAGTCAGTTGGGGCTTAATCTGCGCCTGGAAAATGGCCGTTTGCAACTGAGTAATGACATACAACTTAAAGACAACGGCAGCTTCAATAGCCAAATCAACATCAGTGATTTGGCTGGACGTCGTCGCCTGAGCGGTAATGTGAACATTAATCAGCTGTCGCTGGCGCTGTTGTCACCGATGCTGGAGAAAACCGAAAAAGCGGAAGGGATGATCGGTGCCCAGCTGCAATTGGGCGGGGTGCTGGATAGACCGTTGCTGCAAGGTCAGTTGGCGCTGCAAAATCCACAGCTAACCGGTGCGTGGCTGCCGGTGGATATTACCGGCGGTAACCTGACCATCCGCTTTGCTGGCGCGCGCTCGAACTTGAACGGTGCGCTGCAAACGCCGGAAGGGGTGTTGAACCTCACCGGTGAGGCAGATTGGCAGCGTCCAGAGCAGTGGAGCGCGATGCTGAACGCGAACGCCAATCGCCTGCGGATCGCATTGCCACCGATGGTGCGGCTGGACGTTAATCCCGATCTCACCTTCCGGGCGACGCCAAAAGCGATGGAGTTGACTGGCTCGGTGCGCATCCCGTGGGCGCGTATCGAAGTTGATAGCCTGCCGGAAAGTGCGGTGGATAGCTCGTCAGATTTGGTGTTGCTGAATAACCAGCTGCAGCCCATCAACGAAAGCAATCCCGCGATGGCGGTGAATACCGACTTGATGGTACGGCTGGGCGATGATGTGCGTCTGAATGCCTTTGGCCTCAAGGCGCAACTCAAAGGCAGCTTGCACGTGCTGCAAAATGCCCAAGGGCCATCAGTGCGTGGGCAGGTGTATCTGGCCGATGGCCGCTTCCGCTCCTTCGGGCAGGATTTGGTGATCCGTAAAGGGCAGTTGCTGTTTGTTGGCCCGCCAACGCAGCCGATGCTGAACATCGAAGCGATCCGTAACCCAGAGGCGATCCAAAACGATGTGGTGGCCGGGATCCGCGTTACCGGCATGGCGGATAACCCGCTGATGACTATCTTCTCGGAGCCGTCGATGTCACAGGCCGAAGCGCTGTCTTACATTCTGCGCGGCGAGCCATTGGATGACGGTAACTCCAATGATAACGGCGCGATGACCTCTGCCTTGATTGGGATTGGCTTGTCACAGAGCAGTCAGCTAGTTGGGCAAATTGGTCAGGCGTTTGGGATCAGCGATCTGGCACTGGATACCCAAGGGGTGGGTGATAACTCCCAAGTGGTGATCAGTGGCTATATCATGCCGGGTCTGCAGATTAAGTACGGGGTTGGGATCTTTGACTCACTGGCAGAGCTGACCTTGCGTTATCGCCTGATGCCAAGTCTGTATCTGCAAGCCGTGTCGGGATTGAATCAGGCGGTGGATTTGATCTACCAGTTTGAGTTCTAACATTCACCGTCGCCGCCATCCGCTTGCGCATCGAGCGGATGGCCACACCAATATAAAAAAACACCGCCTACTGGCGGTGTTTTTGTTTTTAGCTCACGTGCGAAAGACTTATTTTTGCGCGCGCGCGAAAGATTCTTGGATTTCTGCTTTGGCTGCGTCCACGCCTTCCCAGCCTTCCACTTTCACCCATTTACCGGCTTCCAGCTCTTTGTAGCGCTCGAAGAAGTGAGTGATCTGCGCACGCAGTAATTCAGGCAGATCGTTCACATCCTGAATGTGATCGTACTGCTTGGTTAGCTTGCTGTGTGGCACCGCCACGACTTTGGCATCGGCACCTGACTCGTCAGTCATCTTCAGCACGCCAACGGGGCGGCAGCGGATCACGGAGCCTGGCTGCAATGGATACGGGGTTGGCACCAGCACATCCACCGGATCGCCATCCAGCGACAGGGTATGGTTCACATAGCCGTAGTTGCATGGGTAGAACATCGGGGTGGACATAAAACGGTCGACAAACAGCGCGCCGGACTCTTTATCCACTTCGTATTTGATCGGATCGGCATTGGCTGGGATTTCGATGATTACATAGATGTCATCCGGCAGGCTCTTACCGGCAGGCACGTTGCTTAAGCTCATGTCAAATTCCTTGCTGTAAAATGTTATCGTTAGCGAAAATATTATAGCGAGGCCGGTTAAAATAGACAGAGGCAAAACAGGCTGCGTGCGCAGCCTGTTGAGGGGGAATGCATCGGGGACACGAGTTAGGCGGTGACCGGTCCTAACAGGTTATGCATTTTATTTAGAGTGGCGCCGGCGCATCGGGGAAATCGCGCATAAAGCGCTCGGCATCGTCCATCATGGCGTGTGAGCCGACGAAGAATGGGCAGCGCTGGTGCAACTCAGACGGCACAATATCCAAAATCCGCCGCTCGCCATCACTGGCGCGGCCACCGGCTTGTTCCGCCAAAAAGGCCATCGGGTTGCATTCATACAGCAGGCGCAATTTCCCTTTCGGGCTGTTGGCGGTGCTTGGGTAGATGTAGATCCCCCCTTTGAGCATATTGCGGTGGAAATCCGCAACCAGTGAACCGATATAGCGCGAGGTATACGGGCGCTTGGTTGGCGCATCGTGATCTTGGCAGTACTTAATGTACTTTTTCACCCCGAGTGGGAACTTGATGTAGTTACCCTCGTTGATCGAGTAAATGGTGCCGGTGTGCGGGATACGGATACTTTCGTGGGACAGGCAGAAGACCCCGAGGCTCGGATCGTAGGTAAAGCCATGCACGCCACAGCCGGTGGTGTACACCAACATGGTGGATGAGCCGTAAACCACATAGCCGGCCGCAACTTGGCAATTCCCTGGTTGCAGGAAGTCTTCGCGGGTCACTGGAGTGCCAATCGGCGTGATGCGGCGGTAAATCGAGAAAATGGTACCGACCGACACGTTGACATCGATGTTGGAGGAGCCGTCGAGCGGATCCATCAGCACCACATACTTGGCGTTACGACCGCGATCGCCGTCGAAGACCACGATGTCATCCTCTTCTTCGGAGGCGATCCCGGCCACTTCACCGCGAGCTTGCAATGCTGCTTTGAGCTTTTCGTTGGCGTACAGATCGAGCTTCATCTGGCTTTCGCCCTGAATGTTGCTCAGGCCGTTGGCACCGAGAATATCGACCAGTCCGGCTTTATTGATGTCGCGGTGGATGATTTTGGCCGCCAGTTTGATGGCCGCCAGCAGCGAGGTGAGCTCCCCAGTCGCGTGTGGGAAGTCCTGCTGTTTCTCGACGATAAATTCGCCAAGTGTTTTCATTGTTATCTTCCTGATATTTTAGTTATGTAGGGTTGGGACCAGTCGCAAACCAAACGTTTGCGTACTTGTTCACAATTTTAGCGGCAATCGGGACAATTGTCCTGTTTTGTTGAGGATTTCCTCTCGTCAGCCGGTCAGAGTAGAATGCCGGTATTCGCATTTTTGTAGGACCGATGGGTTATGCATATTCATATATTAGGTATCTGCGGGACGTTTATGGGCGGGCTGGCGCTGCTGGCACGGGCACAGGGACACCGGGTGACCGGTTCAGATGCCAATGTTTATCCACCGATGAGCACGTTGCTGCAAGAGCAGGGCATTGAGATTATCGAAGGTTACGATCCGGCGCAGCTCGAGCCACGCCCAGATTGCGTGGTGATCGGCAATGCCATGTCGCGCGGCAACCCGTGTGTGGAGTACGTGCTGAACAACAACCTGCCGTACACCTCCGGTCCACAGTGGCTGCACGATCACCTGCTGGGTGAGCGTTGGGTGTTAGCGGTGGCCGGTACCCACGGTAAGACCACCACCGCCGGTATGCTGGCGTGGATTTTGGAGTCGTGCGGTTACGAACCTGGCTTTTTGATTGGCGGTGTACCGGGCAACTTTGGTGTGTCGGCGCGTTTGGGTAACAGCCCGTTCTTCGTTATTGAAGCCGATGAGTATGACAGCGCCTTTTTCGACAAGCGCTCCAAGTTTGTCCACTACAGCCCACGCACCTTGATCTTAAATAACTTGGAATTTGATCACGCGGACATCTTTGACGATCTCAAAGCGATCCAAAAACAATTCCACCATCTGGTGCGCATCGTGCCGGGTAACGGCAAGATCATCACCCCGCAGCACGATCATAATCTGAAAGCGGTGCTGCAGATGGGCTGCTGGAGCGAGCAAGAAACCGTTGGCGATGACGGCCACTGGCATGCCGAAAAACTGTGCCACGATGCGTCGCAATACAGTGTGCATCTGGATGGCAACTATGTCGGCGAAGTGCATTGGGGCTTGGTTGGCGAGCACAACATGCATAACGGCCTGATGGCCTTGGCAGCGGCGCGCCATGTTGGTGTTGAGCCGTCACATGCCTGTGCCGCGCTGAGCCAATTCATCAACGCCCGACGTCGTCTTGAAGTGCGTGGGGAAGTCAATGGCGTGACCGTGTATGACGACTTTGCGCATCACCCGACTGCCATTGAGGCCACCTTGTCGGCGCTGCGCGCCAAAGTGGGCGGCACGCCGCGCATTCTGGCGGTGCTGGAGCCGCGCTCAAACACCATGAAGCTCGGGGTGCAAAAGCAAGATTTAGCCCCATCACTGGTGCGCGCCGATGAAGTGTTCTTGTTGCAGCCGACCAATATCCCGTGGCTGGTGACTGAAGTGGCGGAAGCCTGTGTACAGCCAGCCCATTGGGCGGGGGATGTGGATGCATTGGTCACGCAGATCATGCGTGTGGTGCGCCCAGGCGATCATATTCTGGTGATGAGTAATGGCAGCTTTGGCGGGATCCATGACAAGCTGCTGCACGCATTGGCGCAGTTAGCGCATTAATTTGCTGCTCGGCAGTGCCGGTCGGCCGATTCGAGTTAGGGGTTGGCTGACAGAACCGCTTACGATAAAACAGTCGGTATTGCCTGTCAGTTGATGCGCCGCTGACAGGCATTATTGGCGATTAGCACTTTGTGCGGTAGGATCATTCATAAGATAAAACGTCAACACAGTTAAGGATCACTGCGCCATGTTGTATGGTTCGGGAAGTCAGCGTATTGCCTGTGTTTACCCCATTCAGTTCAGGGCGCTGGTATGATTACCTCCGGTAAATTCAAGGCAATTCTAAAGATTAACAGTTATCTGTTAGCCCTTTATTCTGTCACTTTTATTATTCCCATCTTTGTCGCTATTTACGAAGGGGATGGCGAATCTGCCGCCTATTTTAAATCCTTCGTGATCTCCTTATTGCTCAGTTTGGTCACCTATTACCTGACCAAAAATAATAAATCGCAACTCGGCACCAAAGATGGATACCTGGTGGTATTGATCTTCTGGGTGGTGTTCTCGCTATTCAGTATGTTGCCGATGGTGATGCTAAAAAGTATCAACATCAGCATTACCGATGCGCTGTTTGAGAGTATCTCAGGGATAACCACCACCGGTGCGACCATTCTTAGTGACGTCACTAATGCGCCGAAAAGCTTGCTCTATTATCGGGCGCAGCTCAATTTCTTCGGCGGTTTGGGGATCATCGTATTGGCCATCGCCGTACTGCCATTTATCGGGGTCGGCGGCATGTTGGCGCAAACCGAAATGCCGGGGCCGATGAAAGATGAGAAGATGACGCCGCGCATCGTGGATACCGCCAAAAGCTTGTGGGTGGTGTACTGCGCACTGACGCTCGCCTGTATTGCCAGCTTTAAAGCGGTGGGGATGGGGTGGTTTGACGCCATTTGTCATGCGTTTGCCACCATTTCGCTGGGCGGATTTTCCACTTACACGGAAAGCGTGGCCTATTTCAACAGTGCTGGCGTCGAGCTGGTGGCTGGGGTGTTCTCTATTCTGGCCGGTATCAACTTTGCCCTCTACTTTATTGCCTTCCAACGCCGTAATTTAAAAGTCATCAGCCGCAATGCCGAGTTTCGTTTATTTATTCTGGTCTGTGCCTGCGTGATTGCGTATACCGTGTGGGGCTTGTATCGCTCGGGCACCTTTGAATTATGGCCAGCGTTTTATCACGGCTTTTTCCAGTCGATGTCGGTGATGACCGATAACGGCCTCGGTACTGCCGGATACCCGGATTGGCCGGTGGATGTCACCTTCTTGCTGATTGGCGCCAGCTTCTTTGGCGGCTGTGTCGGGTCAACTTGTGGTGGTATTAAGGCGCTGCGGATTTTGGTACTGATCGCGCAGAGCGTAAAAGAGGTTAAGCTGCTGATTCATCCGCGTTCGGTGGTATCACTGAAGATGTCCGGTAAGCCGATCCATGACCGACAAGGTCTGGCGGTGTTGGGCTTTTTCTTCTTGTACGTGATGATGACGATGATTTTTATCTTCTTGCTGACCACCTTTGGCGAGACGCTGGATACCGCGATTGGCTCTACTGCCGGGTGTATCAACAACATGGGGATTGGTTATGGCGCTTCGGGCTCGAACTTCAGTGGCCTGAAAGAGCCGTCTAAGTACGTGATGATGCTGGCCATGTTGTTTGGCCGACTGGAAATCTTCCCGTTCTTGGTACTGATGTCGCCAGCCTACTGGCGTAATTAAGAGCCACTTTAACGCTCTCATGCTCGGCATAACGCGATAAGCGCTAAAAATCAGGCCGCCCGATGATAACTATTAATAACTATCATCGGGCGGCCTTTTTGTAGGTTTCTTTGTCTTAGGTAGCGAGTTTACTCGCTATCGCAGTCTGGCTTGATCACCAGCACGTGCACCGGTGAGTAAGCTACCACTTTTTCGGCTACCGAGCCGAGCATCACGCGGTCTAACTGCGAACGCTCTTGGCTTGGCATCATGATCAGATCGCAACCTTGCGCTACGGCCACATCAATAATCGCTTCGTAGGTTTTGCCTTCGGCCACATGGCGATGGCAAGGGATATCGCTCGGCACATACTGCGCTTGCAGCTGTTGTAAGCGTTGCTCACTGCTTTCACGCATGCGCGCGGTGGCATCCGGCGGGAAAAAGTTCGAGACAATCGCGACATGGATCACCGGCAAGACATGCACCAGATGCAGCTCTCCACCAGACAGGCGAACCTGTTCGACCGCCATCTGCATGGTACGGTCAATCACATCACATTCATTCAGATCGATCGGGACTAAAATACGCTGGAACATCGCGAAATCCTTGTGCGCAGTTTTTTGTTTACTATACAAAAAAAGCGTACCGCTCGGCGGATGCTGCACGAAAAAAAAGCCGCAATGCGGCTTTGATCAAGCTATTGGCCCGTCGCGCGGGGATCAGGCGGCGTGCTGTTCGAACAGATCCAGCACCGCAGCAAACAGATCTTCAATCGGGGTATCCCGAGTTGGTGTGATAAAGATCGTGTCATCACCGGCAATCGTGCCTAAAATACCCTCGGCTTTTCCGAGCGAGTCCAGCATGCGCGCAATCAGCTGCGCAGCACCTGGGCTGGTGTGGATCACAATCAGTGCGCTGTTGTAGTCGATGTCCAGCACCAGATTTTTCAGCGGACTGGAGGTGGTTGGGACGCCAAGTTCTACCGGCAGACAGTAAACCATCTCCATTTTGGCATTGCGTGTCCGTACGGCGCCGAATTTGGTGAGCATCCGTGAGACTTTAGACTGGTTGATATTACGAAAACCTAAGTCTGATAATGCTTGGACTATCTCACCTTGTGAGCTGAATTTCTCTTCTTTCAGCAGGGCTTTGAACGCGCGGATAAGTTGCTCTTGTTTGTCTGAGCTACGCATTATGGGCTCCCAAATGCAAAAAAACAGCGCTCATATTGCATAAAAATTCACTTTTTTTCAATACACAAACAACACGGATAGCCGGTTGAGGATGAAAAATGCGCCGTTTTCTTGTTTCAATTAGTTTCATAGCCGGTTTTCTCACCTGTTTTATGGTGCAGGCGGAAAGTGTCACGGTTTCTGCGCCTTTGCGCTTTGCCACCGAACCGACTTATCCCCCGTTTGAATACCACAATAATCAGGGGCAGCTAGACGGGTTTGATATCGCCCTAGCACAGGCGTTGTGCGATCGCTTGATGCGACGCTGTGAATTTGTGGAGCAGCCATTCAACACTATTCTATCCGGTTTGCGCCTCGGTGCCTATGATGCTGCGATTGCGGCGCTAGATATTAATGATAGCCGCTTGCAACTGATGAGTTTTACCCAGCCCTATCTGGCCAACTCCGCAGTGCTGTTGGTTAACCGCGATGTCATTACCGGAGACACCATCAGTAAAGAGAATTTAGTCGGCGTGCAGACCGGCACCACCTTGATGAACTTTGTGGTGGATGGCCGTTTAGGTGCTGACGTGACGCCGCTGCCGTATGCCAGCTATGAAGAGGCGTTCGGTGACTTACAAGCCGGCAATATTGATGCGGTGTTTACCGATCAGGCGGTCGCCTTGAATTGGCTCAGTCAGCATCCGAAAGGGCGTTGGCAAGTGCTGGGCGAGCCTTACACCGCGCCGGAGTATTTTGGTCAGGGACTTGGCATTGCGCTGTCTAAACAGAACTATCGCCTGAAGTTAGCGCTGGATAATGCCCTCGATGCGCTGCGAGCCGACGGGACTTTGCAGGCCCTTCAGAAAAAATATCTGCACCATTAATGGGCAATGACCCGCAGGGTGCGCGAACTCTCAATCTGTGTGTTACTAATTTGTGTTTCTGGAGTTGTTGGATTAGTGTCTGTTTGTCTGATACCCAACACAATAGGATTTTATAAAGGAGCATTAAAGGATGAAAGTTGCGGTTTTAGGTGCTGCAGGTGGCATCGGCCAGGCACTGGCTTTACTGTTAAAAGTCCAGCTTCCCGCTGGTTCAGAGCTCTCCTTATATGACATCGCCCCAGTGACTCCGGGTGTGGCGGTGGATTTGAGTCATATTCCGACTGCCGTGAAGATCAAAGGCTTTAGCGGCGAAGATCCTTCTGCTGCGCTGGAAGGGGCAGATATCGTGCTGATCTCTGCCGGTGTGGCGCGTAAGCCAGGCATGGATCGCTCCGATCTGTTTAATGTGAATGCGGGGATCGTGCGCAATCTGGTGGAGAAAATCGCCCACGTTTGCCCGAAAGCCTGCATTGGGATCATCACCAATCCGGTGAACACCACGGTTGCCATTGCGGCAGAAGTGCTGAAAAAAGCCGGCGTGTACGACAAACGCAAGCTGTTTGGTATTTCAACGCTGGATGTGATCCGCTCCAATACCTTTGTGGCTGAGCTGAAAGGTAAGCAGCCAGAAGAGCTGAATGTTTCCGTGGTTGGCGGTCACTCGGGTCTGAGTATCCTGCCTCTGCTGTCACAACTTGATGGGATCACTTTTACTGACGCTGAGATCGCGGCGCTGACTAAGCGGATCCAAAACGCCGGTACCGAAGTGGTGGAAGCTAAAGCCGGTGGCGGCTCCGCGACTTTGTCGATGGGTCAAGCGGCGGCGCGTTTTGGTCTGTCTTTGCTGCGTGCAATGCAGGGCGAGAAGAACGTGGTGGAATGCACCTATGTTGAAGGTGATGGCCAATATGCCCGTTTCTTCGCTCAACCGGTACTGCTGGGCGTCAACGGTATTGAAGAGTACCTGCCAGTGGGCAAACTGAGCGCGTTTGAACAGCAGGCACTGGAAAGCATGCTGCCAACCCTGCGTGAAGAGATTGTGCTGGGTGAGAAATTCGTTAACGGTCAGTAAGCGCAGCGCGCTTTGGCTTGCGGCTTGCGTTTGACGCTTTCGTTTGGCGCAAGCAGCAAGTTTTGACCACTGATAAAAAAGCCACGCAGAGCGTGGCTTTTTTTGTGGGAATTTTTATTGGCCTCTCGGCACGCTGGCCGAGTCAATGACAGTATTTATGGGACGGTATTGATGGCGGCATCACTCAGTGTGTGAATGCCACCAGGGCCACCGTTATCCGTAGATCCCATTAATGGTTACGGTGCACCGCCAGATGCGCCAAGCCAATTAATGCCTCGCGATAAGGCGAGTCCGGGATGCAAGACAGGGCCTGGATCGCTTTGTCGGCTTCTTCTTCGGCGCGCTGCTGGGTGTAGGCCAACGATCCACAGGCTTGCATGGCGGCCAATACTGGATCCAGCAGATCGCGTCCGTTCCCTTCTTCGATCGCTTTGCGGATCATCGCGGCTTGCTCAGGCGTGCCATTGTGCATCGCATGCAGCAGCGGCAGGGTAGGCTTGCCTTCGTTGAGATCGTCGCCCAAATTCTTTCCTAGCTCGTTTCCAGCGCTGTAATCGAGCAGATCGTCAATCAGCTGGAAAGCCGTGCCGAGGTAACGACCATAATCTTGCATCGCCAGCTCTTGCTGCTCACTGGCACCCGCCAAAATAGCTGAAGACTGCGCGGCGGCTTCAAACAGGCGGGCGGTTTTGCTGTAAATCACCTGCATGTAATTATCTTCGCTGATGTCCGGGTCATTGCAGTTCATCAGCTGCTGCACTTCCCCTTCGGCAATCACGTTGGTGGCTGAAGCCATCAGCTGCAAAATGCGCATCGAGTCGAGGCTGGTCATCATCTGGAATGCGCGGGTGTAGATAAAATCCCCCACCAATACGCTGGCGGCATTACCGAACGCCGCATTGGCGGTGGCTTTGCCACGGCGCAGATCAGACTCATCCACCACGTCATCGTGCAGCAAGGTGGCGGTGTGGATAAATTCAATCAGCGCAGCCACGGTAATATGACCATGACCTTGATAATCGAGCGCCCGTGCGGCTAGCACCGCAATCATTGGCCGGATCCGTTTTCCCCCGCCACTGATGATGTAGTAGCCCAGTTGATTGATCAGCGCCACATCGGAATTGAGTTGTTGCAAAATCGCCGCATTCACTTCTGCCATGTCGGCATCGCTCAGGGCGCGAATCTCTTCAAGCGTCATAGTCCGTCAGTCTTCTAATTTTGGTATCATGGGGGAAGCGCAGTCCATAATAAAACCCTGTCGGTATGGATTGTACCTCAAAAACGTGGGACGGAAACGCGTAAGGGCAAGTTGGAGAATTTTTCTCCGATATTGCCAGAAGAGCTCTTGTCATCGAGCGGCTTTTTGCGTAGAATTCGCGCCCTATTGAATAGTTTTATTGCGCACCCTGATTGGCTGATTTTAATGGAGCCTGCGGTGCCGAAAAGAGCGGAGTTTTATATGTACGCGGTTTTCCAAAGTGGTGGTAAGCAGCACCGAGTGAGCGAAGGCCAAACCGTTCGCCTGGAGAAGCTGGACGTAGCAACTGGCGAAGCAGTTGAGTTCAAAGATGTGCTGATGATCGCTAACGGCGAAGATATCAAGATCGGTGCACCTTTCGTTGCAGGCGGTGTGGTTAAGGCTGAAGTGGTAACTCACGGTCGTGGCGATAAAGTTAAGATCGTTAAGTTCCGTCGTCGTAAGCACAGCCGTAAGCAGCAGGGCCACCGTCAGTGGTTCACTGAAATCAAAATCACTGCTATCAGCGCGTAAGTTTAGGAGAACGGATAAATGGCACACAAAAAAGCTGGCGGTTCCACTCGTAACGGCCGCGATTCCGAAAGCAAACGTCTGGGTGTTAAGCGTTTCGGTGGTGAATCTGTTCTGGCAGGTAACATCATCGTTCGTCAGCGCGGTACCAAGTTCCACGCTGGTGTAAACGTTGGCTGTGGTAAAGACCACACCCTGTTTGCAACTGCAGACGGTAAAGTGAAATTCGAAGTTAAAGGTCCAAACAACCGTAAATACGTAAGCATCGTTGCTGAGTAATTACTGACCTTTACCGGTTCACAGGAAGAGCCCCGCGCAGTTGCGGGGCTTTTTTATATCAGCCATCGGGAGGTTGGATGTTGCGACAGCAGGCCACAATAGGATGTTTATTAGCTTTGCTGACGGCAGTATTCTGGGGTGCATTGCCGATAGCGATGAAACAGGCGCTAGAGGTGTTGGATCCTTACACCATTGTCTGGTTCCGGTTTGTCAGCGCAACGCTGGGGCTGGGTCTGTGGCTGGCATGGCGGCGGGGATTGCCTTCTCCGGTGCTACTCTGGCGTAATTATCGCGCCCTGCTTCTTGTTGCTACGCTGGGTTTAGCGGGTAACTTCCTGTTATTTAATTCTGCCCTACAATATTTAAGTCCGGCCGTGGTGCAGGTGGTGATCCAGCTGGCACCGGTGTTGCTGTTGCTGGCCAGTGTGTGGATTTTAAAAGAGCCACTGCAACGCCATCAGGGCATTGGACTGTTACTGTTACTGGGCGGCATGCTGCTGTTTTTCAATGAGCGCCTGTATGAGCTGTTTACCAGCTTAAGCAGCTATACCCTTGGGGTGTTGCTGGCGGTGGCTGCGGCGGTAGTCTGGGTAGCCTATGGCGTAGCGCAAAAGCTGTTACTGCGTCGGTTATCTTCCCCGCAGATTTTGCTGGTGCTCTACACCTTGTCGGCCTTGTTATTTACGCCGATGGCGCAGCCGCAACAAGCGGCGGCGATGGATATGCGCCAATGGGGCATGCTGCTGTTTTGCTGCCTGAATACGCTGGTGGGCTATGGCGCATTTGCCGAGGCCATGGCGCGCTGGGAAGCGGCAAAAGTGAGTGCTATCGTGACGTTGGCGCCACTGTTTACCATACTGTTTTTAGATCTGTTGAGCGTGAGTTATCCGGCCCTGTTTACTGCGGCGCCGCTTAACCTGCTTGGCTATATTGGTGCGTTGGTGGTGGTTGCCGGCGCCATGTTTTCTGCCATCGGCCATCGTTTGTTGCCACCGCGCGCTGTGAAGCCCGTGGCCACGGAAAGTGACTGAGCCGGTGGGCATTTTGCTCGGAGACGTTCATGAAGTTTGTCGATGAAGCGGTGATCCGCGTCGAAGCTGGTGACGGCGGTAATGGCTGTGCCAGTTTCCGCCGTGAAAAATATATTCCAAAAGGTGGCCCGGACGGCGGTGACGGCGGTGACGGCGGTGACGTATATCTGCTGGCGGACGAGAACCTCAATACCCTGATTGATTACCGTTTTGAGCGCAGTTTCCGTGCTGAGCGCGGCGAGAATGGCCGTGGCAGTAACTGTACCGGTAAGCGTGGTCAGGATATCACCCTGAAGGTGCCAGTGGGTACGCGCGCGGTAGATGAAGAGACCGGAGAAACCTTAGGTGACTTGACCCAGCACGGCCAAAAGATGCTGGTGGCCAAGGGCGGTTTTCACGGCTTGGGTAACACCCGTTTTAAATCCTCGGTGAACCGTACCCCGTATCAAAAAACGCCGGGTACACCGGGTGAAAAACGCGAACTGCGTTTAGAGCTGATGCTGCTGGCTGACGTGGGGATGTTGGGGATGCCGAACGCCGGTAAATCGACCTTTATCCGTGCGGTATCCGCAGCGCGTCCAAAAGTAGCGGACTATCCGTTTACCACCTTGGTGCCAAGCCTCGGTGTGGTGCGGATGGACAGCGAGCGCAGCTTCGTGGTGGCCGATATTCCAGGTCTTATTGAAGGTGCGGCAGACGGTGCCGGTCTGGGGATCCGTTTCCTCAAGCACTTGGAGCGTTGTCGTGTGCTGCTGCACATCATCGACATCAATCCAGTCGATGGCTCTGATCCGGCAGAGAACGCGCGGATCATCGTCTCGGAGCTGGAGCAGTACAGTGAAATGCTGGCCGCGAAACCGCGTTGGCTGGTGTTTAACAAAGTCGATCTGATGAGCGAAGAAGAAGCCAACGAGCGGATCGCGAAGATCGTTGCCGATCTGGAGTGGGAAGGCGATTACTACACCATCTCTGCGGCCACCGGTAAGAACGTGACGCCACTGTGCTGGGACATCATGCAGCTGATCGAAAGCCTGCCGAAGGAAAGCGAACAGCAAGCGCCAGCGGGCACCGAAGATGTGAAGTTCAAGTGGGATGATTATCATCGTGAGCAACTGGACGAAGTCTGGGAAGGTTCAGATGATGATGACGATCTCGACGATGATGACTGGGATGAAGACGAGTACGACGTAGAGATCATCTACAAGCCGTAATCGTTTGAAGTAAGTATTGCCTTACTTACGCATCGCCATCGTATCGGCATAGTAAAGAAGCCGCTTCTGTTCGCAGAAAGCGGCTTTTTTCTTGCGTAAAATCAGCCTTTTTTGTCATGAAAACGGTTTTAATGTCACATTATGTGTGGTGAAGCGAGAAAGCAGATGCAACAAGGAGATCTGAACGAGCCGGCGCAGCGGGAAGTGACCCGTTTATGCATTCAAAGCGCCCTGATGCTGTTGCAGCACGGCGCGGAGAGTACGCTGGTCGAGCAAGTGTCGGAGCGCTTAGGGTTGGCGCTCGGGGCTGACAGTGTGGAAATTTCGATTTCGGCTAATGCTATTGTGCTGTCGACCTTGAGCCGACAACGCTGTATCACCACCACGCGGCGCAATGTGGATCGTGGGATCAACATGCAGGTGGTTACTGCGGTGCAGCACACCATGATCATGGCTGAACGCGGTTTGCTGTCAATTGGCGATGTACGCAAACGATTGGATAAGATCAAACCGCTCCGCTATCCACGTGGCTTAGTGGTGCTGATGGTGGGGTTATCGTGCGCCAGTTTCTCACATTTATCCGGTGGTGATGCGGCGGTGTTTGCCTTGACGTTTGTGGCCAGTGCCATTGCCATGTTGGTGCGCCAAGAGCTGGCGCATCGCCACTTTAATCCGCTGGTCAATTTTTGTGTCACCGCCTTTGTGGCCAGCTCAATTGCTTCGCTCGGGATCTCGTATCAAATTGGCAATTTGCCGTCATTGCCGATGGCATCCAGTGTGCTGCTGCTGGTGCCCGGTTTTCCGCTGATTAATGCGCTGTCCGATATGGTCAAAGGGCACGTCAACATGGGGCTGGCGCGTTGGACCATGGCGACCTTGCTGACCTTTGCAACCTGTGCGGGGATTGTGCTGGCGATGGCGCTATGGGATGTGCGGGGGTGGTCATGACCTTATTACCGGCGTTACTACAGGATATGTTTTTTGCTGCTATTCCGGCGGTGGGGTTTGCCTTGCTGTTTAACGTGCCTGTACGTGCGCTGCGTTACTGCGCGATGCTCGGCGCGTTGGGGCATGGGCTGCGCTTTTTGCTGCTGCATTATGGCTGGCCTATCGAATGGAGCACGTTGCTGGCGTCAACCACGATTGGCATGATCGGCGTGCATTGGTCACATCGCTATATGGCGCACCCGAAAGTGTTTACGGTGGCGGCGGTGATCCCGATGGTGCCGGGAGTCAAAGCCTACAAGGCGATGCTGGCACTGGTGGAGATCAATCACCGCGGCTATACCCATGAGCTGATGTCGCAAATGGTGACCCATTTCCTGCAAACATTCTTTATTGTCGGCGCGTTGGCCCTCGGCTTGGCGGTACCGGGATTGTTATTCTACCGCCGTCGTCCAGTGGTATAGTGCCGGTTTTAAGCAGTATTACCGCTAGCCGTGCAGATAACAGTGCTGATAGCGATGTAGAGGCAGGAGACAGCCATGAAAATCAGTTTAATTGCGGCGATGGCCGACGATCGGATCATCGGACAGGATAACCAGATGCCGTGGCATCTGCCGGCTGACTTTGCTTGGTTTAAGGCGCAGACCTTGGGTAAACCGGTGATCATGGGCCGTCATACCTTTGCCTCGATTGGCCGACCACTGCCGGGACGGCGCAATATCGTGCTGTCGCGCCAGTGCGGGGATGACCCACGGGTCGAGTGGTGTAGCTCACTGGAGCAGGCTCTGGCGTTGGTGGCCGGCGTTGAGGAAGTGATGGTTATTGGCGGCGGTCATGTGTACCAGCAGGCGCTGCCACTGGCGACTCATCTGTATCTCACGCTGATTGATGCTGAGGTGAATGGCGATACCCGCTTTCCTGACTGGCAAGCGGCGGGAGAGTGGCACGAAACGTTTCGCGAGGAGCGCCCTGCCGATAGCGCCAATGCGTATCGCTGCGCGTTTACTATCTGGGAGCGTCAGCCGGCATAGCGCTTGGTTGGCTTAGTGCTCACGCGTGAGTTCGACTCACCCAAGGTTGTCGCGGGTGAGTCGATAAACTTGAGAAACCCGTTTACAGACCACTGCCGTAGGCGCGCAGCGCCGGTTGGGTAAAGTAACGTTGGTCATCCCAGCGCAGTAAGGTCAGGTAATTTCCCCACACACAGCCGGTATCCAGCGCATACACTGCCGGTTGCTCGGTGACACCAATCAAGGCCGCCCAATGGCCAAACACCACGCGGTGGCGAGCCAACAAAGAATTCGGCAGGCGATACCAAGGTTGTAACTCGCCCGGCGCTTCCATTGGTGCCAACTTACAGTGCATATCGAGCCGGCCATCAGGGTGACAATAGCGCATCCGGGTCAGGGCGTTGATGCTGTAGCGCAGGCGCTCCATCCCGCGAAGGGATTCCGACCAGCGATCGGGCTGATCGCCATACATGGCGCGTAGCAGTGTCGGGTAGTCGTCTTGCTGCAGGGCGTGCTCGACTTCGGCGGCGCACTGCTGCGCGGTCGCCAGATCCCACTGTGGTGAGATCCCGGCATGAGCCATCACAAAGCTAAACTCGGGGTGCGTGAGCAGCAGCGGCTGATGCCGCAGCCAGTGCATCAATTCGCTGCGATCGGGGGCATCGAGTACCGGTTGCAAGTAATCGCGCGCCTTGGCGCTGGCGATCCCCGCATCAATAGCCAGTAAGTGCAAATCATGGTTACCAAGCACGGTACGCGCGGCAGGCCCTAAATCACGCACCAGACGCAGACAGTCCAATGAACGCGGGCCGCGCGCCACCAGATCGCCGGTTAGCCACAGTTGATCGCAGGCTGGATCAAAATGCACCTGCTCAAGCAGGGCTTGCAGTTCATCAAAGCAACCTTGCAGGTCGCCAACAACATAAGTCGCCATAACGCTTTACTGTATGAGATGAGGGATGGCCAGTCGAAACACCGGAATCGGCACCTGATAGGTGTGCCCGTCAGGGGTACTCATCAGGTAGTGCCCTTGTAAGGTGCCGACCGGAGTGGGCAAGACGGTGCCGCTGGTGTAGCGGTAGCAAGAGCCCGGAGCCAGTACTGGTTGTTCGCCGACCACACCTTCGCCTTCGATGTCGGTTTGCTGACCGTTAGCATCGGTCAGCAACCAATAACGACGGCGCAATTGCAGCGTCAGCGCACTTTGGTTATGCAGGGTGACGGTGTAGGTGAACACAAAACGCGCCAATTCAGGCGCGGACTGGGCTTCCACATACGCAGGTTGAACTTCAACACTGACTGCGACACGGGCCTGTTCGGTGGGCTCCTGCATACCTGACTCCTTGTGCAAGGCCAAGGGTTACTCGGCGTTGCGGTTTTGCTCCGGCTGTGGCGGATTGTCGGAAAGCCAGTTGGCTAACCGGCAGAACTGCTCCACCGTGATGTTCTCGGCGCGCAGAGTCGGGTCGATCCCCAGCGCTTCGAGTTGTTCAACGCTAAACAGGTGACTTAAGCCATTGCGCAGCGTTTTACGACGCTGGTTAAACGCATCTGTGGTGACACGGCTCAGCCAGCGCAGGTTTTTCACTGGGAATGGCTTTTGCGCGTGCGGCACCAAACGTACTACGGCGGAGTCAACCTTTGGCGCAGGCTTAAAGGCGTGCGGTGGCACTTCCAGTACTGGGATCACCTGACAATAGTATTGCGCCATTACGCTCAGACGGCCATAGGCTTTGCTGCCCGGGCCGGCGGCCAGACGGTTGACCACTTCTTTTTGCAGCATGAAGTGCATGTCACTGATGCTGTCAGTGTAGTCGAACAGGTGGAACATCAGCGGGGTGGAGATGTTGTACGGCAGGTTACCGAACACGCGCAGCTTTTGCCCTAACTCTGCGGAGATCGCCGAGAAATCGGCGCTCATGGCATCTTGTTCACGCACGGTCAGCTTGTCTTTCAGCTGAGGGTGATGACGCAGACGCTCGGCCAGATCGCGGTCGATTTCAATTACGGTCATGTGGTCCAGATCGCGGGCGACGGGCTCGGTCAGCGCCGCCAGACCTGGGCCGATTTCCAGCATCGCTTCGCCTTTACGCGGGTTAATCGCGCTGACGATGCTGTCGATAACGAACACATCGTTCAGGAAGTTTTGACCAAAGCGTTTACGGGCGCGGTGCCCGAGGTGAACACTGTCATTCATTGTGTTTGTGAATCCGTCATAGTAATGGCGAGGGTTAGCGCAGTCCGAAAGCTGCCCTCGTCGGCAAATGGGGTAGCGGCAAGATCCAGTGCCGTTCCGTGATCCACCGACGTGCGGATATACGGTAACCCTAGCGTAATATTGACTGCGCGGCCAAAGCCTTGGTATTTGAGCACCGGCAGGCCCTGATCGTGGTACATGGCCAGTACAGCATCGGCGTCGCGCAGGTATTTGTCTTGAAACAGGGTATCGGCCGGTAGTGGGCCGATAAGATCCATCCCTTCACTGCGCAATTGGGCGAGCAAAGGTTCGATCACCTCGATTTCCTCATGCCCCATATGTCCGCTTTCACCGGCATGTGGGTTTAGCCCACAGACGTAAATACGCGGTTGTGGACGGGCAAATTTTTGCTGCAGATCGCGATGCAAAATGGTGATCACTTCACGCAGACTCTCTGCGGTAATGGCGTCAGCCACTTCACGCAGTGGCAGGTGAGTTGTCGCCAGCGCGACCCGCATTTGCTCGGTCGCCAGCATCATCACCACTTTGTGGCAGCCGGCGCGGTCGGCAAAAAATTCGGTATGGCCACTGAATGGGATCCCAGCATCGTTGATGATCCCCTTGTGTACCGGACCGGTGATAATAGCGGCAAACTCCCCCTGCTGACAACCGTCAGCGGCGCGCGCCAGTGTCGCTAACACGTAGTGGGCGTTGGCGCTATCGAGCTGACCGGGAATGGCGGGCGTGGACAAGCTGACCGGTAACAAAGTCAGGGTACCAGCGGCTTGCGCTTGTGGCGCGCGCTCCGGTTGATACGGCAACAAGGTCAGCGGTAGTTGCAGCGTCGCGGCGCGCGCTTGCAGCAGCGCCGGATCGGCGCAGACCACCAGCTCCGCCGGCCATGCCTGCTGCGCTAATTTGATGATGAGATCCGGACCGACACCGGCCGGCTCTCCGGGTGTGATAACCAGACGTGATACAGGCAGCGTCATGACATCCTACCTTAGCGCCATGTAGCGCTAAAAACAGCACGGGCACCCGAAGGTGCCCGTGACGGCAACGATTAATGGGCGTCGTCTTGCGGGTCGACGATTTTAACGTAGGCAGCAGCGCGCTGCTCTTGCAGCCACACCGGCATCTCTTCGGCAAACTTCATGTTAAACAACATGCGGTAAGCGCGATCTTTGAGCGCCGCATCGGTGCGATCCACCTGCTTGGTATCCAGCAATTGCACGATGTGCCAGCCAAATGGACTTTGGAACGGCTGGCTGATTTGGCCCGGTTTCAGGCTGTCCAGCTCGTTACGGAACTGCGGTACGAACACGTCCGGCGTAGTCCAACCCAGATCGCCGCCTTGCGCCGCAGAGCCCGGGTCTTGTGAGTATTCACGCGCGGCGGCGGCAAAATCGATCTTCTTGTTCAGAATATCGTTACGCAGTTGCAGCAGTTTAGCCCGCGCTTGCGCGTCATCTTGCATCACCGACGTTTTCAGCAGAATGTGGCGGGCATGCACTTCGGTGGCTTTAACACTTTGCTCGCTACCGCGCAGCTCGTTGACTTTCAGGATGTGGAAACCCACACCGGTGCGAAACGGACCAATCACCTGACCACGCTGCGCGCCGGCCACTTTCTCGGCAAAAATACTCGGGATGGCTTGTGGACGCACCCAACCTAAATTACCGCCTTCCAGTGCCCGTGGGCCGGAAGAGTTAGCGATCGCCAGTTTGGAGAAATCGGCACCTTGCTTGAGCTCTTTGACCAGCTGCTCGGCACGCTGGCGTGCGGCATCCACTTCATCTTGGGTTGGATTTTCTGGCAGCGCGATTTGAATATGGCTGAGATTAATCTCTTCGCCTTTTTGTGCTTGGGAGCTGATCTGCTTGGCTAGATTATCCACTTCCTGCGGCAGGATGTTGATGCGGCTACGTACCTGTGAGTTACGCGCTTCGGTCGCCAGCATCTCTTTACGGATCTGCTCGCGGTAGTCGGCATAGTTGATGCCTTGCGCTTTCAAGGCTTGCTGCAGCTGTGCTGGGCTCATCTTGTTTTGCGCGGCAATGCCAGCAATCGCGTTGTCCAGATCGGCATCGCTGACGGTAATGCCCATTTTCGTGGCCAGTTGCAGCTGGATTTGATCCAGGATCAGTTTATCCAGCGCTTGATGGCGCAGAGCCTCGGCATCCGGTAATTGTTGACCGGCTTGCTGGGCATTCAGTTTGACCGAATGCACCAAATTATTCACTTCGCTTTGCAGTACCACCCCGTTATTGACGATGGCGGCGACTTGATCCAGTGACTGCGGAGCCGCAACCGCATTGGTACTGACGATTGCCAGCAGAGAAAGCCATGTTTTCCAGTTCTTCATTCGCCTATCCATCCTGCGTTTTGAAGTATGCAATTGAGTAAGAAAGCCTGAACCTGAGGCCATCAGTTATTCAGGTTAAACGGGCGTTGATACGGCAAAATACCGTCTCCCAGCATGCTACCGATGCCGGTGGAGTAGTTATTGCCCAGACCGCGGATTTCCACATTAAAGGAGATTCCGTTGTCGTAGATACCGCCACCGGTTTCACCAACGCTGGCGTCGTAGCCGATGATTTTACGCTCGTAAGTTAAGTTAACGGCCCAGCAGCAGGTGTTGTATTGCAAACCGAGCAGTTGGGTTGCCGGTTGCTGCTGTTTGGTATCGTAATAGTACTGACCCACCACGCCGATGCGGTCAGTGACCGGCCATGCTGCCACGACCCCAACCTGTGACAGGTCGGTCGGGTAGTTTTTATTCGGCAGTGCATCGTTGATGTACTCTTGGCTGGCATAGCGATAGTTCAGCTGTACCAGTCGTTCGGCATCTTTGCGGTATTCTAATACGGCATTTCCCAAAGACGCTTGATTGAGTTCGGTATCGTACTGTATTCCGGCCTTGGCACTCCAGTTTTGCGAGAACACGGCGTTAGACTCTGCGGCCCAGGCAGAAGTTCGCTGTTTTTCATCATCGTTAATGGGGGCTACTTGCGGGGTTTCAAAATAGAAAATTTGCCCGACCGCAAAGTTAAAGCGTTCATTCAAGGATGAATCAAAGAAGCGCGTCGTCAGACCGGTGGTCACCTGATTGGCGGAGGCGATGCGATCCAGACCGCTGTAACGGCGATCGCGGAACATGCCTAAGTAATCCATCTGCAGCGCGGTGGAGTCGTAGCCTAGGCTGTTCGGCGCACCAATCCCAGTTTGGTCTCGGTACGGGCGATACAGGTATTGAATGCGCGGCTCCAAGGTCTGGGTATAGGCATCCAGCCACTTGGTATCGCGTTCAAACACCATTTTGCCGTCAATTTTGCCTTGTGGAATAAAGCGCGATACCGACTCTTCCATCTGGTTGCGGTATTGCACCGGAATATCCTGCTGGTAGTGCGTGGCATAAGCTTTGGCACTCACTTCCAGACTTCCCCAGCGGTTGGCGATGGGATAACTCACGGTCGGCTCAAAATGCACCCGCGTGGCGGTTGGCATCGCCGGATTATCGTTATCGAACCGCGCGACCTGACCATACAGATGCGTGTTGAGCTGTTCGTTGATCAAGTCGTTGTTGTAATAGTTAATATCCAGCTGCGGCGCGGTACGATAGGCACTGGCGACTTGGGTATTAAACAACTGGAACTGGGTGGCAGACAGGTTCACCATCCAGTTCGGGTCGGCATAACCGACACTGGCCTTTTGCGTGACATAGCCGTCGGTGGTGTTACCGTACGGTGAGGTGAGGTCATTAAAGTACTGCGGGTCACTGACCTTGGTGTAATCGACGTTAAAACGCCATACCTGATTCATGACGCCACTGTGATTCCAGTAGGTCAGGTAACGCGCTTCATTGTTATACAGCGGGTCATCGGGCAGATAGTTAAAGGCCAGCGTGCCAGTACCTGGTGTGGTCAGGTAGCGGAACTCGGTCATCCACTCGGTGCCACGTTTAGTCATGTAACGCGGCGTGATCGTGGCGTCGTAGTTAGGGGCGATATTCCAGTAGTAAGGCAGTTCCACTTGGAAACCGGATTTGGTCGATGAGCCAAATGACGGCACCAGAAAACCGGAGCGGCGCTTATTGCCAATCGGGATCTGTAAGTACGGCGTGTAGAAGACCGGGACGCCGGCCACGCGAAAACGCGCGTTCCACAGCTCCGCCACTTCTTCATCACGGTCTTGCACCATGGTGGTAGCGGCAATACTCCAACTGTCATCATCCGGCAGACAGGTGGTAAATACGCCACTTTTCATGATGCTGTAACGGTTATTGTCACGCAGCTGTAATTGACGTGCGGTACCGCGCCCTTGCTTGCCCACCAACTGGTAATTGGCGTCATCCACATCGGTGTCTTTGCTGTCCAGATCGGACCAAGCACGCGGACCTTTGAGGGTAATGGTAGGGTCAAAATAGTGCACATTACCACTGGCGGTCATTTCACGTTTGACCGGTTTACCATCGACCAGCTTTTGCGTCACTTGCGCTTCATGCGCGGTCAGTTGACGGTTACCTTGTTCGACGTTGACGTTACCGGTATACAGCGCACGGTTCGGATAATCGACATCCGCATCGTCAGATAAGATGGTGACCGGTAAATTGTTCGGATCGCCATTTACCAGCGGCTTTGTATAATGAGGCACGCCGGCCAGACACTGGCTGCGCAGGTCAGCATAACTGTGCGGACTGAACAGAATCGCACTGATGGCGGAAGCCAGAATTGTCGGGAAAAATTTTTTCATACCAGATTGTGGGTCCTGCAACCTGAGCGGGCACCGTTGCCCGCAAGCAATTGAGCTTAATGCAGAGTATGATAAAGCAAATTGCCTTTCTCGGCACTTATATGATTGTTTGTATGATTCCGGCCGCAGATGTATGCCTTGAGCGGAACCTGCTGGCTGGCAATAACAGAAAAAATAATGCGTGAGCGCGATGCTGCGCAGCCTGAATAACGGGTTTAAGAGGGGCTTGAATGCAATTGTGGGGCAAACTTCTGGGCGTGGTGCTGGGCGTACTGGTCGGTGGACCGATTGGTGCGTTTTTTGGCCTGTTAATCGGCCATCAAGTAGACAAAAGACTGGCGGCACAATCCCATTTACAGGGTTATTTCAGTAATCAACAGGCCCGGCAGTCTCTGTTTTTTCAGGCCACCTTTTCTACCATGGGGCATCTGACCAAATCCAAGGGCCGGGTGACCGAAGCCGATATCCACATGGCCAATGCCATGATGGACCGAATGAATCTGCACGGTGAGGCGCGCCGCGCCGCGCAAGAAGCGTTTCGTGCCGGTAAGTCGGCTGATTTTGCCTTACGCCAGACGTTACGCGATTTTCGTCGTGCTTGTTTTGGTCGCTTTGACTTGCTGCAGATGTTTATGGAGATCCAGCTGCAAACGGCGTTTGCCGATGGCTCTTTGCACCCGAGTGAGCGTGAAGTGCTGTATGTGATTGCCGAAGAGCTAGGTTTTTCGCGTCATCAGTTCGAGCAGTTGCTGTCGATGCTGGAGGGTAGTACTCAGTTTCGCGGTCATCAGCAATCGCATCAGGAAGGCTGGTCACCGCGTTCGGCGACACGGGGTCCTACGGTGGAAGATGCGTGTAAAGTGCTGGGAGTGCCAGCCGATGCGGATAATCAAACCATCAAGCGCGCTTATCGCAAGCTGATGAATGAACATCATCCAGATAAATTGGTGGCTAAAGGCTTACCGCCGGAGATGATGGAGTTGGCCAAGCAAAAGGCGCAGGACATCCAAGCGGCGTATGACTTGTTACGTCGCGAGCGCGGTTTTCGCTAACACAGCTAATAAAAAAGCGGCGCAATAGCGCCGCTTTTTTTGTCTCTGGCTTTTCTCTCCGGCGCTGTTTACCAACCTGTGTGCATTGATGTTTGTGTTCAGCGTGCGCAGTTAGGTGCCACTGGCCAGCGGGAGGGCATTTTCTTGCCCGTCAGTCAGCGCCGCGCTTTGCCGCTGATTCGCTTGCTGCGGGTTGCTATCCGTTAAGGTGGCTGGCCGATGGGTATGCGCCAGTTTCGCCTGTCCGCTGCGAGCAGTGCCTGCTTGTACCAAGCAGTGGCGTCCGCGCTGCTTGGCTTGGTACAGGGCTTGATCGGCGCTGCGATACAGCTCGGTGCTGTTTTTGCCTTCTCCACTGGCATAGCCGGCCGAGAACGTAAGGATCCCAAACGGTGAACCGCGATGTGGAATCGAGATCTGCTCGGTCAGGTTCATCAACTCGCCAATTAAGATGTCTAGCTGCGGCAACAGATCGGCGGGGATCAGGATCGAAAACTCTTCGCCGCCCATGCGTGATACCACGCAGCCGCGTCCCGCCGCTTTCAGCGCGTCGGCAAATGCGCGCAGACACTCATCTCCGGCCGGATGGCCATAGATGTCATTAAAGGCTTTGAAGGCATCGATATCGATCAGGATCAAGCCTGGAGCCGGCGTTTGTGCCATCCATTCACTGATCACTTGATCAAAGTAACGTCGGTTGAATAACCCTGTCAGCGGATCGTGGTACGACAGCTCCAACAAACGTTGGTTGGCTTCGTTCAACTCTTGCGTGCGAGTTTGTACCTGATTATCGAGCGATAAGTTCAGCTGACGCAGTTGTTGCTCGCTTTGAAAACGGGCCATCAAACTGGCCACTACCGCTGAAAACAGATGCAAAATAGTTTGCTGGTGGCTGGTCATTACGCGGCGACTGAGCAGGTTGTCGGCAAAAATCGCGCCATAGAAACGACCACAGTGCCACAGGCCTGCGCTCAAGTGCCAGCCGATGCCAATTAAGTGCAAATCGTTAAACAGCGGTGCGTCACGGCGGACTTTAAAATAGTCCTGCTCGGTCAGCATCGGCACGATAACCGGATCGGCGTACGGATCGATAGTCAGCGCCTGTTCATTTCGCAGTTGACCAATCTCGTCACAGCCGTACGTGCCGCGCAGCATCTGCTGCTCCGGATCCCACAGCAAGATTGCTGCCCGATCAACGCCCAGCGCTTTGATCTTCTCGACTGCCACTTTACAGGCCAGCAGCAGATTATCGGCTTCGGCCATCGCCAACAGCCCTTCGTGCAAAAAGCGCAGTTGTTTTTCGCGCAGCATCTGCACCAACACCGAGGACACCATGCGGCTGAAGGTGATCAATAACACTTGCTGGGCGGCGGTGAGCGGGCGCTGCGACAACAAATTATCCAACGCAAACCACGCGATCGGGCCGTTTTCATCGCGCAAGATCACCATCGCATTCCACCCCACACCGACGATGGTGTGCTGGGTGTACAGCGGGGCGTTGTCTTTGATCACCAATTCTTGATCTTGGCTGCGCAGTGCTTGATTAAATTCGCTGGTTTGATCGTGATAGTTGTAGATGATGTGCCGCTCATCGGCGGTATTACCTTCATTGTCGGTGCCGAAGGTGCCTTGGACTTGACCGGTGGCCGGATCGTACAGCATCAAGGCGCTGCGACAGCCGGGTAGGATAGTGCGCAGCTGCTCGACTGCCAGCTTGTACAGCTCTTCCGGTTCGCGGCATAGCATCATGGCGCTCATCAACTGCTGTAGCTCACGGATGGTATTGACTTGATTACGTAAGTCATTGAGCTGATTAGCTAACATGGCTTCTTGCAGATCGCGTCTCCCGCGTTCGCTGGTCGCTTGGCTGTCATCATGGTGTTTTTGCAGTAGCTGACCAAAAAACAGCAATACCGCCACTTGCGTTGACAGATCGGTGGTCGACAGTTCGGTCGTTGAAAGATCGGTCGCTTGTGCGTTATCGCGATTCGGATTCTCTGGTGTTTTCCATACCAGAATGCGCGGTTGTGCGCTGTTACCGCTTAAACGGCAGATATGCAGATTGGGCTGGTTGTTCAGGGTGTGCAAGATCCCGCTTTGCACTAAGACGTGATTTTTCAGCAACAAATCGGCATGACTGAATAACGCCTGATGATCGGCGTCTTGAGGCCAACTGGCCAGTGGCTGTGACTCTTCCAGTCCGACAAATAACCAGCAGTGGGAGGCGTTCAGGACCAGTGCCAGTTCAGGCAATGCTGAATCCAGCAGTGAGGGCTGATCGTAGGCTAATATCCATTGCTGAAGCATTCCGTGCGGGAGCATCGCGTATCCTTAACACCAAACAATGCGCAAAACATGCGATAGCATTATCTAAATAGAACAACGAGTCGATTACATCCGTAAAATCAATGCTGATTTTGAGTGGTAAGTCGATTTTTAACCGGTTGATCTGCGGGGAAGTTTCCCCGCACAGTCGCGAAGGCGTGGCGCTGATCACGTCGACAATTAGGCCGAGAATGACGCAATAGATGCCCTAGATAAGGGCGGTAAAACCACCGTCGTGAGTTAGGCGAGGGTTTTACCGCTCAGTAATGCAATGGCTAGCGAAAGATGTGGTTGTGTAGCCCAATATCAGCTTTTCGTAGTGATATTTATCCTGCTTTCGCGTTTTATTTCTTGGCGCTGATCGCGCTGAGCTTAGCGCTGACCCGTTGGCGGCTCTCTTCGCTGTGCAGTGCTTGCGAAAACGCGCGCGCTTCCAGATCGATGGTAAAGGGCACCGCCTGCTTTAATTCGTTTTTCAGCAAGGCTTTGCTGTTACGTAAGGCGTGCGGCGGCTTGTGTGCTAGTCGTACCGCTTGCGTGTGGGCAAAGGCCAACACCTCATTAGCCGGTAAGCTGCGATTCGCGAGCCCAGCGTGCGCGGCTTGCGCGCCAGAAAACGCATCGCCCAGCAGCAACCACTCACAGGCGCGCACATGGCCGAGCGTACGTGGCAGCAGTAAGCTGGAGGCAAACTCGGGAACTAACCCCAAATCGATAAACGGCAGCTGCAGCACCGCATCATCAGCGACGTAAACCAGATCGCAATGCAATAACAACGTAGTGCCAATACCGATGGCCACACCACACACCGCCGCGACCACCGGTTTCGGGAAAGCGGCCAGCGTGTGCAGCATCCGAATGGCGGGATGTTCGTGATCCAGATTGCCACTTTCGAGAAAGACCGCCAGATCATTACCGGCGGTAAAGCAGCGCTCGCTACCTTGCAACACCACACAGCGTACGCGGTTGTCGCTCGCCGCATCACGCAGCGCCAGCTCCAGTGCGTGGTACATCTCCAGCGTCAGAGCATTTTTCTTTTCTGGGCGATTGAAGGTCAGACACAGCACGCCTTCGTCAGACCGAGTGATTAACAGGCTATCCATGCAAAATCCTTGTTATCAGGGGCGCACGTGACAACAGTGCGGCCGGAGTCGGGGAGAGGGACAATTTGCCATCCTCATTAACGTTGTTGGTACGACCAGTTAACAATAGCAGCATAAACCAGTGGCCGGCAGTTGGAAATCAAATCACACCGTTTGTCACTCCTGTGCTCGGTGTGTGGCTAGTACTGAAGGGGCGATTGCGAGTACAATAAGCGCCGTTCTCAACGGGGTGCCGCGAGGCTGAGATAACACCCGTCGAACCTGATCCGGTTTATACCGGCGGAGGGATTTGAGATCTGCTGTTTGGCACCGGCGCGTATCAAGGTGAAAGACGCGGTAAGCCGGCCATCCTCCGACAGCACTCAAAAACCTTTGCCGACTCCCACAAGGTTGTTAAGGAGCGCAAAGTGTCTGTGACCCCTGTTTCGCTGTTTTCTCGCTGTGTTCGTTCACGTTTTGGTGTTGGCGCATGGCTGGCGCTGGGCGCATTAAGTAGCTTGCCGTTGGCGCAAGCAGCTGAGCGCACGCTCACCGTGTATACCTATGATTCGTTTGCCTCTGATTGGGGCCCAGGCCCGGCGATCAAAAAAGCCTTTGAGGCCGAGTGCGGTGATTGTGAGCTGAAATTCGTGGCGCTGGATGATGGCGTGTCGATTTTAAATCGCGTACGTATGGAAGGGAAAAACAGTCCGGCCGATGTGGTGCTGGGGCTGGATAACAATTTGGTGGCAGACGCCGAGAAAACCGGTCTGTTCGCCCCGCTTTCTGCGCCGCAAACCAAGCTCACTCTGCCGGGTGGTTGGAACAATACCCACTTTCTGCCGTATGACTACGGTTACTTCGCTTTCGTGTACAACCAAAAACGCTTGAAAACTCCGCCGCAAAGCTTGCATGACTTGGTGGATAGCAAGCAGCCGATCAAGGTGATTTATCAAGATCCGCGCACCAGCACGCCGGGGCTGGGGCTGTTGCTGTGGATGAAATCGGTGTATGGCGATCAGGCGGCCGAGGCATGGCAGAAATTGGCGGGGAAGACCGTTACCGTGACCAAAGGCTGGAGCGAAGCCTACGGACTGTTTCTTAAAGGAGAGGCGGATATGGTGCTGAGTTACACCACCTCGCCGATGTATCACCTGATCAGCGAAAACAATCCAGACTATAAAGCCGCTAACTTTGCCGAAGGTCATTATTTGCAAGTGGAAGTTGCTGGTCAGTTGGCGTCCAGCAAGCAGCCGCAGCTGGCGCAAGAGTTCTTACGCTTTATGTTAACCCCAGCGTTCCAAGATCAGATGGCCACCGGAAACTGGATGCTGCCGGTGACGGATGTGGCGTTACCGAAAGGCTTTGAGCAGGTGGAAAAACCGGTCAAGACGCTGGAGTTTACTCCGCAACAAGTCGAGCAAAATCGCAAGGCGTGGGTGCGAGAGTGGCAGATGGCGGTAAGCCGCTGATGATGGCGCGCGGTCGCTGGCCAGGGATTGTCGCCGGTGGATTACTGTTAGTACTGGCGGCGGCGGCGCTGCTGAGTTTGCTGTGGCAAGCGCCGCAGCAAGCGGGGCTGGATGTGTTGCACGATCCGTATGTGTGGCACCTCTTACGTTTTACCTTCTGGCAAGCGGCGCTGTCGGCGTTGTTATCGGTGCTACCGGCGCTGTTTTTAGCGCGCGCGTTGGCGCGTCGCCAGTTTGTTGGCCGCCGCCTGTTGCTGCGTTTGTGCTCGATGACGCTGGTGTTGCCGGTACTGGTGGCGGTGTTTGGCCTGATCAGTGTCTACGGGCAAGAAGGGTGGCTGGCGCAGCTGTGCCGCGCACTGGGGCTGGCGTACCGCTTTTCGCCGTATGGCTTGCAGGGCATCTTACTGGCGCATGTCTTTTTCAACTTGCCGTTGGCCACGCGGTTGCTGCTGCAAAGTTTAGAGTCTATTCCGCAAGAGCAATACCAGATAGCCGCGCAGCTCGGCATGAACCAGTGCCAGTGTTGGCGTTGGGTGGAGTGGCCGCAAGTACGCCGTCAGTTGCTGCCGGTGGCCAGTTTGATCTTCATGCTCTGTTTTGCCAGTTTTGCCGTGGTGTTAGCCCTCGGTGGCGGGCCAAAAGCTTCGACACTGGAAGTTGCTATCTATCAGGCGCTAACCTATGACTTTGATTTAGGGATGGCGGCATGGCTGGCACTACTGCAAATGGGCGTTTGTCTGGCCTTGGTGCTGGCTAGCCAAAAGCTGGCCGGTTCACTGGCGGCGCCTGCGGGGCGTGGCCACGGCGTGCGTTGGTTGCCGGACAATCTCGCCAGTCGGCTAACCGATGGCGTGTTGATCGCGGCGGCGATCTTGCTGCTGGTGCCGCCATTACTGGCGGTGGTGGTGGGCGGAATTAGCCGTGCGTTTTGGTCGGTGGTCAGTCAGCCGGCGTTGTGGCAAGCCACGTTGACCTCATTGAGTATTGCCCTGTGTGCCGGCGCGTTAGCGTTAGGGTTGGGCTTGATGATTGCGTGGAGTAGCAGCCGGATGCGTCTTGATGGCTGGCTGCGTAGTGCACGCTATCTGGAGCTCAGTGGCATGCTGATCTTAGCGATGCCGGGATTGGTGCTCGCCACGGGGCTATTTTTACTGCTGCAGCCTTATCCGGCGCTGCGTGCTCATCCGTTTGCCATCGTGGTGCTGTGTAACGCCATGATGGCGCTGCCGTATGTGCTAAAAACGCTGAGCGTGCCGGTATTGGACTGCGCGGCGCAGTACGATCGTTTGTGCGCGTCACTCGGTATGCATGGCTGGCGTCGCTGCTATTGGGTCGAGTGGCGGGCGCTGCGCCGTCCTTTGTCGTTGGCGTTTTCCTTTGCCTGCGTGCTGTCGCTGGGGGATTTTGGCGTGATTGCGCTGTTTGGCAGCGAAGATTTTCGCACCTTGCCGCTGTATCTGTATCAGCAAATCGGCGCTTATCGCAGCCAAGATGGCGGCGTGACGGCGCTCTTGTTATTGCTGCTCTGTTTTGGCTTATTTAGCCTGTTTGAGCATCGTCCTTCATCGTCGTTGGCTGCGCTAACCGGCTCGCCGTCTGACGCCAGCCAGCGTCGCCGTACTGACACCTCAGCTGCTAAGGATCGTGAGAAACATGCTGTATCTCGATGATGTGACTTTTCTTTACCAAAATCAGCCGATGCGCTTTGACCTGCAGGTGCGAGCCGGTGAGCGAGTGGCCATTTTGGGCCCGAGCGGAGCGGGGAAAAGTACCTTGCTCAACTTAATTGCCGGATTTTGTCCGCTGCACAGTGGTCGGTTGTGGCTCAATGGCCAAGAGGCGACGACCTTGCCGGTGGCGCAGCGGCCGGTGTCGATGCTGTTTCAGGAGCACAATTTATTTATGCACCTGACCGTCGGGCAAAATATCGGGTTGGGGTTAGATCCGGGCTTGCGTTTGACTGCCGAGCAGCAGGCGCGCCTGGTGGCGGTCGCGGAGTCGGTGGGGCTGGCCGATTACCTGACGCGTCGGCCCGATACCTTGTCGGGCGGTCAGCGTCAGCGAGTGGCCTTGGCGCGCTGTTTGGTGCGTTATACGCCTATTTTGCTGCTGGATGAACCGTTTTCCGCTCTCGATCCGGCGCTGCGCAGTGACATGCTGGCATTGGTGGAAGAGGCGTGTGCGCGCTTGAATTTGACCTTGCTGATGGTGTCGCACAATTTGGATGATGCCGCCCGTATCGCACCGCGTACCTTGCTGATTGACGATGGTTGCATCTGTTATGACGGACCGACCGCCGATTTACTCAGTGGTGCGGCGCCACAGGCACGTATTCTGGGCGTCACGGTCAAGCCGTAACGGCAAGCCAGAGAGGTGGTCAGAGACGCGGAGAGTAGCGAGAGCGCTGACGGCAGGAAGAAAGAAGCAAACGCGAGAAGATAAAAAAACGCCCAGCGCGGCAATCGGTGCAGACGCTGGGCGTTGTTTTAAAGAGAGCTAAGAAGGTCAGCGCGTCAGAGTTTGAGCACGTCGCGCAGGTGATCCGCGTACAGCGGCATCAACGGTTGTTGCAGCAGCCACAGTGTACTGATCACGGCCAGCAGCAGACTGACAAGGGTCAGCCAGCGAAGGCGCGGTAACGTCAGGTACTTGCTAAACCAGTCCGCTGGGCGTTGATCATGGCGCAGCCAGCGCCAGCCGAACCAGACACTGAAGAACATCCCCGCCGCGCTTAACAGCAGCAGCACGCGGAACAGGCCGACGCTCTGTCCTTGTGGGATCCCCAGCGCGACCCCAGCTAAAATTCCTGGCAACAGATAGACCGGCGGCCAAGTTGCGCAGGCCAAAAAATTCGGCAGGGCAAAACTGCGCGGTGGCAGGTTCAGCATGCCTGCTGCCAGCGGCACAATCGGGCGTGTCGGCCCGATATGCCGGCCCCAGAAAATGGTCGGCATACTGTGCTGGTGCAGCGCATATTCAATTTTGCTGATGGTGCTTTGATAGCGCTGCAGCGGACGAAAATTGCGTAGCGGCGCTTGGAAATAGTGACCGGCCAGATACGAGCCCCAATCGCCCACCATGCAGCCTAACGTGGCGGCCAACCATGCCAGCCAGAAATTCACTTCGCCGTGACCAATCAGCAGACCAATCGAGGTCATGATGACCGAGCTCGGCACCAACAGACCGATGAGCGCAATGGATTCAATCAACGCGGCCAAGAATGCTGCACTGAGCGCATAGTGCATGGCATACAGCTGAAGATGGTTAAGTAATGCCTCCATCGGAACCTCTTTAAACGGGGCGGCAAGCCGAAATCGCGATACTGGCGGTACTCTATATATGAGTATATGAGTGCCTGAGTACAAGACGCACAGTGTTCAGCCGGTCAACCGCAAGGCGAGCTGACCGGCCAGTGAGGCTGATTGTGCAGAAGGGCTGAGGGAGCGTCAATCATGACGATGTCTCAATCTTTATTGTCTCAGCCCTTGTTTTACGTCTTTTGTTTTGAATCTTAAGTCAGTGCGCGGTTACAGGTTTTCCTCGGCGAATGAGGCTAATCGGCTACGCACCACCCCGTTCAGATACAGGTTTACGCTTCCCTCAAAGTTTTTAAAGCGCTCCACAATATAGGTTAGCCCCGATGTGACCGGCGTCAGGTAAGGGCTGTCGATTTGCGCCAAGTTACCGGAGCAGATAATTTTGGTGCCTTCCCCGCAGCGGGTAATGATGGTTTTCAGCTGAGAGGCGCTTAAGTTTTGGCACTCGTCCAGCAGCACGAAGGCATTTTGAATCGAGCGGCCACGCATAAAGTTAATCGATTTAAACTGGATGTTGGCTTTGTCCTGAATGTATTTGATCGACGCTTCGGTGTTGTGGTCGTTTTTATGCAGCACTTCCAAGGTATCGGTGATTGCCGCCAGCCACGGCAGCATTTTTTCCTCTTCGGTGCCCGGCAAATAGCCAATCGACTCGCCGATATCCGGCGTGTTACGGGTGACAATAATCTTGTCGTACATCTTTTTCTCGATCACTTGCTCCAGCGCCGCCGCCATCGCCAGCAAGGTTTTCCCACTACCGGCCGGGCCGGTGAGGATCACCAGATCGATGCTCGGGTCGAGCAAGGCGTGTAACGCCATCGCTTGATAAATATTTTTCGGATGTACGCCCCACGCTTGCCGGTGCATCAGTTTTTCCCGTCCTAAATCGCGAAACGTGATGCGATCGCTGCCGATGGCACTGACGCGACCGGCAAAGGTTTCGGTATCGTCAAACAGGTATTCGTTGATGTGGGTTTTGGGGATCAGCGCCGCATCCACCGCATGGTAGGTTTCGCGCCCTTCGTGCTGGGTTTGGCATACCTCCACTTTTTTCCAAAAATCGCCGTCGAGGTGACGAAAGCCTTTAGTGAGGAAGCGCACATCGTCGATCAGCTGATCGGTGCGATAATCTTCGACCCGCAACACCCCAGCGCCTTTGGCGCGCAGGCGCATGTTGATGTCTTTGGTGACCAACACCACGGGCACAGGGGCATGCAATTTTTGCAAGTACAGCACCGCGTTCAGAATGCGGTTATCGCCCTCTTTGCTGGGGAAGGCATGCACCTCTTCGGCTAACAGGTAGTCGGCGAAAATCGCCAGCGTGCCGGACGCTTGCGCCCCGTGTTTACTGAGCGGAACGCCCGCGGCAATCTCTTCGGCACTGGCATCGAGAAACACACTTTCGAGCATGCGGATAGCGATACGCGCCTCGCGTGAAACGTCGCGTTTACTATCCTTAATGCGGTCGAGCTCTTCGAGGACCGTCATCGGCACGATGACATTGTGTTCTTGAAAGGAAAAGATGGACTGAGGTTCATGCAGTAGGATGTTGGTATCGAGGACGAAGATTTTTCGTTCGGCTGAGCCCATACGGACCTCCTTGTAAGCGTAAAAACTGTGCCTGGTTGGCACCGGTGTTGCGCCTTAATCCGAGTGTAGCAACACTTTTACAATCAAACGCATCCTTGATGACAAGCTTGTGACAACTACAGAGATTTAACGCGATGAGGGACGGATAAATCCGTGACGAGGAACACACCTTGAATTACCATAACGCCCTTTCCCGCACCCACGCCAAACAAAGAAGAGAGTTGAGTCAGCACTATGCCTTTTGCACTTGGTCAACGTTGGATCAGTGATACTGAGAGTGAGTTAGGTCTAGGTACGGTTGTCGCTATTGAAGCCCGTACCATCACCATTCTGTTCCCTGTTTCCGGTGAAAACCGTGTTTATTCACGAGTGGACGCCCCGGTGACTCGCGTCATGTTCAACCAAGGCGATACCATCACCAGCCACGAAGGTTGGCAGATGCGTGTCGATGAAGTGCTGGAAGCACACGGTGTCCTGACTTATGTCGGTACCCGTCTGGATACTGAGGAAGAGGGCATCAGCCTGCGCGAAGTGATGCTGGATAACAAGCTGACCTTCAGCAAACCTCAGGATCGCCTGTTTGCCGGTCAAATCGACCGTATGGATCGTTTTGCCCTGCGTTATCGCGCGCTGAACCATCAGCGTGAACAATTCCGCTCACCATTGCGCGGTCTGCGTGGCGCTCGCGCCAGCCTGATCCCGCACCAGCTGTACATCGCCCATGAAGTGGGTTGCCGTTATGCGCCGCGCGTATTGCTGGCCGATGAAGTGGGTTTGGGTAAGACCATTGAAGCGGGCATGATCATTCATCAGCAACTGCTGTCTGGCCGTGCTCAGCGCGTGCTGGTGATTGTGCCAGAAACCTTGCAACACCAGTGGCTGGTGGAGATGCTGCGTCGCTTTAACCTGCGCTTTGCGCTGTTTGACGAAGAGCGCTGCGCCGAAGCCGGTTTGGATGCGGAGAACCCGTTCGAGACCGAACAGCTGGTGATCTGCTCCTTGGATTTCATTCGTAAAAAGCGCCAGCGCTGTGAACAGGCGGCGGAAGCGGAATGGGATCTGTTGGTGGTCGACGAAGCCCACCATCTGGTGTGGAGCGAAGATAAACCAAGCCGCGAATATCAAGTGGTGGAAACCCTGACTGAAAATATCCCGGGCGTGCTGCTGCTGACCGCCACCCCGGAGCAGTTGGGTCAAGAAAGCCACTTTGCGCGCTTGCGTTTGCTAGATCCTGATCGTTTCCACGATTACGAAGAGTTCGTGGCCGAGCAACAGCAATACCAGCCGGTGGCCGATGCGGTTGCCGATATTACCGCCGGTAAGCCGCTGAGCGTGGAAGCGCAAAATCTGCTGACCGAACTGCTCAGTGAGCAGGATGTGGAGCCGCTGCTGAAAGTGATCAACGCGGCCGACGTGGATGAAACTGAGCGCCTGCTGGCGCGGCAAACTTTGATCAATAACCTGATGGATCGCCACGGCACTGGCCGCGTGCTGTTCCGTAACACCCGTCAGGGCGTGAAAGGCTTCCCGCAACGCAGCTTAAACCAGATCACGTTACCGCTGCCAAGCCAGTACCAAACCGCGATCCGTGTGGCACGCCTGATGGGCGCGTCGAAGGTGGATGATCGCGCCCAGCAGATGCTGTACCCAGAGCAAATCTACCAAGCGTTTGAAGGCGAAAATGCCACTTGGTGGAACTTCGACCCACGCGTGGAGTGGTTGCTGACCTTCTTGAAGAACAACCGCGATGCCAAAGTGCTGGTGATCTGTGCCAAGGCACAAACGGCCGTGCATCTGGAACAAGCGCTGCGTGAGCGTGAAGCGATTCGTGCGGCAGTCTTCCACGAAGGCTTGTCTATCATCGAGCGCGACAAGGCTTCGGCTTATTTTGCCCAAGTGGAAGAGGGCGCGCAGGTACTGCTGTGCTCGGAAATTGGCTCCGAAGGCCGTAACTTCCAGTTCGCTAGCAATCTGGTGATGTTCGATTTGCCAATGAACCCAGATCTGCTGGAGCAGCGTATTGGCCGTCTGGACCGTATCGGCCAGCGTCAGGATATCCAGATCCATGTGCCGTGCTTGGAAGGCACCTCGCAGGCTCTGCTGTCGCGCTGGTTCCACGAAGGTTTGGATGCGTTCGAGCATACCTGCCCGACCGGTCGTCCGGTTTACGATGCGTTTGTCGAGCGCTTGATCCCGTATTTGGCGGAGCCGGATAATCAAGAAGGCTTTGATGAGCTGTTGGCCGATAGCCGCGCGATGCACGATAAGCTCAAAGCGCAGCTGGAAAGCGGCCGCGATCGCCTGCTGGAGATGCACTCCAACGGTGGTGAGGAAGCGCAGACATTAGCCAGCGAAATTGCCGAGCAAGATGGCGATACCAAGCTGGTGAGCTTTGCCCTGAACCTGTTCGATATTATCGGCGTGCATCAAGAAGATCGCGGCGAGAATACCTTGGTGCTGGAGCCAACCGGCCACATGCTGGTGCCGGACTTCCCAGGTCTGCCATCTGATGGCTGCACGGTGACCTTCGATCGTGAAGTGGCGTTGTCGCGTGAAGATGCGCAGTTCCTGACGTGGGAACACCCGATTTTGCGTAACGGTATTGACCTGATCCTGTCCGGTGATACCGGTATGACGGCGATGTCGCTGCTGAAAAATAAAGCCTTGCCAGCCGGTACACTGCTGCTGGAGCTGGTGTATGTGGTGGAAGCGCAGGCGCCGAAGCATCTGCAACTGACGCGCTTCCTGCCGCCAACACCGGTGCGTTTGCTGATGGATGTCAGTGGTAACGACCTCTCAAAATCGATTGGTTTTGAAGCGTTGAACCGCCAGCTGAGCCCAGTGAACCGTCATACCGGCAGCAAGCTGGTGAATGCGGTGCAAAAAGAGATCCACGCGATGCTGACCATGGCCGAGCCGAAGGCTAATGAGCTGGCACGGGTGGAAATTGATGCCGCGCGTAAGCTGGCGGACGACGTCATGACCGCCGAGCTGGATCGGATGTTGGCCCTGAAAGCGGTCAACCCGAACATCCGTGAGGATGAAATCAGCATGCTGGAACTGGGTCGTAAGCATGTTCTGCAGCATCTGGACGAAGCCAACTGGCGTCTGGATTCCCTACGCGTGGTCGTAGTGACGCATCAGTAAGCGCTGCGAGCGGAGCACATTATGAGGAATGAGCCTGTGAAACCAACCGATACGGCGCCGCGTAAAGTGCGCAAGCCGACCGCTGAAGAGCGGGCCATTCCAAGTGGCGCGCCACCGCTGGAGGCCTATAACCCGCCGACCGATCCCTGGTTGCAGATCCTGTATCAGGACACGAGCATCATGGTGGTGAATAAGCCGAGTGGGTTGCTGTCGGTGCAAGGGCGCGCCGAAGAGCACCGCGATAGCATCATGCAGCGCATTCAGGCCGACTTCCCGTTGGCCGAATCGGTGCACCGGCTGGATATGGCCACCAGCGGCGTGATGGTGGTGGCGCTGACCAAGCAAGCCGAGCGCGAGCTGAAGCGCCAGTTTCGTGAGCGTGAGCCGAAAAAAGCCTATGTGGCGCGTGTGTGGGGACATCTGGCGCAAGATGCTGGCGAAATTGACTTGCCGCTGATCTGTGACTGGCCAAACCGGCCGAAACAGAAAGTCTGCCATGAAACCGGTAAGCGGGCGCTGACCTTGTATCAGGTGCTCAGTCGCGATCCGGATGGCGCGAGCCGTGTTAAACTGACCCCCGTAACCGGACGCTCGCACCAGTTACGGGTGCACATGCTGGCGTTGGGACACCCTATCTTGGGCGATCGCTTCTACGCGCATCCCGATGCCTTAGCGATGGCGCCGCGTTTGCAACTGCACGCGCGTGAGCTGTCGATTACGCATCCGAAAACCGGCGAGCCGATGCACTTTTGCTGTGAGCCTGACTTTTAAGTGCAGGCCAGACGTACTGAAAGGAAAGATGATGATTCAAGTAGTTGGTCATAAAAACCCTGATAGCGATAGTATCTGTTCTGCACTGGTAGCTGCTGAACTGCTGAAAGCCCGTGGCCTGCAGGCGAAAGCCGTGCGTCAGGGTGATATCAACCGCGAAACCCGCTTTATTCTGGAGCGTGCCGGGGTTGAGCAGCCAGAGATGTGCACCGGTGTTGCCGGTCAGCAAGTGTGGCTGGTGGACTACTCCGATCTGGCGCAAGGTCCGGACGATCTGGCGCAGGCAGAAATTCTGGGTATCGTTGACCACCACCGTCTGGGCGACGTGACCACGGCGCAGCCGCTGGAAGCGTGGATCTGGCCGGTAGGCTGCACCAACACCATCCTGTTCAATCTGTTCCGTATGGAGCAGGCTGAGATCACCCGTCCGCTGGCGATCCTGATGATGTCTGCCATTATCAGCGACACCGTGGGCTTTGCGTCACCAACTTGCACCGAGAAAGACAAAGAAGCGGTGTATGCGCTGGCTAAACTGGCTGATATCGCTGATCTGGATCTGTTCATCAAAGACCTGCTGATTGCTAAGACTGACATCGAGGGTCTGTCTGCGGCGGAGCTGGTAGAAAAAGATCTGAAAGGCTACCCACTGAACGGCCGTGACGTAGTTGTTGGGCAGATTGAGCTGGCGACACTGGAGCAAGTAGACGGCATGCTGGATGCGCTGAATGCGGATCTGCAAGCGCGTTGTGATAACGAAGGTCTGGCACTGGCCGCGCTGATGCTGACTGACATCACCACCGCGACTACCCGTCTGCTGTACAAAGGCGAATGGTCTGCCAAGCTGGATGCGCATGCTGACAACGGCGTGCTGATGATGCAAAACACCCTGAGCCGTAAAAAGCAAGGTTGGCCGTGGCTGCAGCAGGTTCTGGCCTGATCGCATTGTGTGATTGTATCGAGTGACCAGTATCGGGTGACTCTATAGCGTGACTGTATAGCCATCGTCACTTCGGTTTAAGGCAGCCTACGGGCTGCCTTTTTATTGGTTCAACAGCGCTGTCGCACGAGATAGTTGGGCTTTTATTAAGTACTAATCGATATGATTTTATCCATGTTTTCTCGAGTCTCGCTATAAACCGCACTTTTTTTATTAACGGTGCAAATGTGTGCATATAGCAGGACATATTTGCTTGCACAACGAGGCAATTGGCGGCATTTGCTGACAGATAAACATGCGTAACAGGTCTATGTTTATTAGCAACGAACGGCATTACCGTTAAGTTATTTGAACATGGAGATTGGTTATGAAAGTTGATATTTCACTGCCCGATGCCAGCCGAGAAAAAATTGCTGACAGCTTATCCCATCTGCTGGCCGATACTTTCAGCCTGTATCTGACCACCCACTATTTCCACTGGAACGTGAAAGGCATGCGTTTCCGCCCAATGCACCAGATGCTGGAAGAACAATATAACGAAATCTGGAATGCGCTGGATGAAATCGCTGAACGTATCCGTGAACTGGGCTTTGAAGCCCCAGGATCACTGAGTGTGTACAGCAAAATGAGCACCTTGCCAGAGGCGCGTAGCGGCATGAACAACGCCGAAATGCTGGAATTCTTGGTCAAAGGCCATGGCCAAGTGATCGAACGTATTCGTGGGATCTACCCACTGACCGGTGAAGTGAACGATGGGGCTACCGGCTCTTTGCTGGATGATCGTTGCAGCGCCCATGAAAAAATGGCGTGGATGCTGCGTAGCATGCTGGAAGAGTAATCAGCATCGTTTGACTGACTACCTTGTATCGCTCATCAACGCGATTACGCCGGAACGCTTGTGCGTCCCGGCGTTTTGTTGTCTGCGCTTATTTATTTGTTCGCGCTTTTGCGCTCAGCGCTTTTGCGCTCAGCGCTTATCACGCTAACAGCATGCAACATCTTTGCTCGTCAGGATCTCAACTTTTCTTAGCGACTAATTTGAATGGATTAGGTCATAATCACTGATAGATGACACGGTGTTTTCGAGCAATTCAAAACAAGAAATACAGACCGGCCTGGCCCGGATTAAGGATGAACTCTCATGCGGCTATTTTCTGATTTTTGGCGCTATCTGGGGCAATACCAGCATCGGTTTCTGCGCGTTTTGCACCTGACACTGGCGGCGCTGGTCATTCTGCAAATCCTCAACAGCAACGGGATGCAATTTACCGCCGAAGGCGCGATTAGCGCAGGGGTAGTCGCTCCGCTGTTTGTGTGGATGCACATCGGCATGGGCTGTACCGCGTTAGTGTTAGGGCTGTTACTGACCTTACATTGCCTGTTTTCTCGCGGCTTGCGTTATTTCTTTCCCTATTTGTGGGGGGATTTTTCCCAGCTGAAAGCGGATTTGCGCACCCTGTGGCAACGTCGTCTGCCCGAAAGCGCCGCCGGTGGCTTAGCGCCTTGTATTCAAGGCTTAGGCTTAGGCGCGATTTTGCTGGTGGCCGGCTCTGGATTTACGTGGTTTTTACTGTGGCGCACCGGCTCCGTGTGGGCGCCGGATCTGAAATCCGTGCATAAAGCACTGACCGGTTTGATTGAAGCTTACTTGGTCGGTCACGGCGGCATGGCGTTACTGCACTTTTTCTTCTGGCGGCGTAACCAAGCGAAAACCGGTTCGTCAGTCGTATGATTCGAGCTCTTTTTGGATCTCTTGCTGGATCCACGAGAGTACCTTACCGTGATACGCGGCCGGTGAGGCATAGGCCGCGTAGTCACGCCACTGCATGCTGAATTTGTGTTTTAGCACCCGCAACTGATCTTGGCGTAGTTGCGTTTTAATCAGCGGAATGGGCAAAATTGCCCAGCCGAGCTTATCCATCACCGCATCGCGCATCATTTCAAAGCACGATAAACCAATGTGATCGCCACTGACCGGCAGTAAGGTTTTCACCGATTCATGGTCGGCATACGACAAGGTGATTTGGGTATGCGATTCCAGATCGCTGTGTTGCACGCGCTTGAGCAGTGCCAGCGGGTGCTGCTTTTCCACCACCATCATGGTGCGTAGCGGGTGTAACACCTCGATTTTGAGCGAGGTACTCTCTTGCTCTTCGGTCAACAGACCAAAGGCCGCATCCACAATGCCATCTTCTACCAATTGCGGTAGCTCCGGCGGTGAGGCCAACACCAAAGAGACACTGGTGCCGGAGAAGGTGTGTTTCAGATCCCCCAGCAGACGCCGCCAAAAGACTTCCGATAGCGCATCATCACGGGCAATACGCAGCACCGCTTCTGCTCCCGAGGCGTAGTGCTGGCATTTTTGTTCGATGATGTAGGCAATCTGCAGGATGCGCTCGCTGTCATCCAAAATTTGTTCGCCGATCACCGTGAGTTCGGTGAGGTTGGAGCCGCGTTCAAAAAGACTGACGCCCAAGCTGTCTTCCAGCGCGCTGATGGCGGTACTGACGGTGCTACGACTTTTGTTCAGACGGCGCGCCGCTTCGGTGATCGAACCGCTATTTGCCGCTTCTACAAACATTTCTAACTGCGAGAGTTTCATATGTGTCTCCGGGAGCCTCCCGCTGATAGTAGAGAATGTAAATAATGTGTCAAATGTTAGCGTCGGAAAAATCGACGCTGAGCGATTGGAATTTGTGTGGTGGCACCGGTAGAGTAATTCCTGTGCCGGAACATCTCAGTGACGAGAGTAAGGCGCTAAGGAAATCAAAGGGTACTATCATGTTATTCGCGTGGATGTTTTTACTACTGGCCATCATGACCGAAGTGGCGGGAACATCGTCTATCAACAAAATTATCGAAAACGGTTCATTAGCAAGTTATCTCCCAATGTGGCTGGGCATTTCGGTGTCGTATTTCTTCCTGTCTAAAGCCATTAAGCGCATCCCAATTGGCATTGCCTATGCGCTGTGGGAAGGTGTCGGTGTCACCCTGATTACACTGGTCTCTGTCTTTTATTTTGGCTACGACCTGTCGCTGCAAGAGATGGTAGGTCTGGGGCTGGCCGTTACGGGGATCGTGATGGTGAATGCCGGTGAGAGTCATCCGGAGCAGGCAGAGGAGGGCGCATAATGGTACATATCGGATTTGTACTCGCGGCGGCGCTGCTGGATGTGGCCGCCAATATGGCGCTGAATAAATCACGTGGCTTTAAGCGTAAACGCTGGGGTGTGCTGTCGCTGGTATTGGTGATGAGTGCTTTTACCCTGCTGACCGAAGCGGTACGTGGGATGGATTTGGCGGTCGCCTATGCTTCATGGGGCGCGATCGGTATTCTGGGTACTGCCATTGGTAGTTGGCTGATCTTCAAAGAAAAATTAAAGCCAATTGGCTGGGCTGGCATTGCCGTGATCGCGTCGGCTGTGGTGATTATGCATACCGCATGATTTCAATGCACATGATGGCGATAAAAAAGGTAACCCTGCGGTTACCTTTTTTATTATCTAGCGCATGTTTATTATCCAGTGCATGGGCTATCAGCCACTGTTCGGCCTGATTCACCCATCACCTATTAGCGTAAAAACGCCGGCTGAGCCTGTTCATAGCGCGTGATCGCGTCCGCATGCTGCAACGTCAGTCCGATGCTGTCCAACCCATTTAATAAGCAGTGGCGATGGAACGGATCAATCGGGAAGTGGACACTAAACTCTTCGGCCGCGCCGCTGACGCGTACCGTTTGCGAGGCCAGATCCACGCACAGCTGCAAGCGGGTATGGGCGCGCTGCAGAGCAAACAACTGCTCAATGGCGGCCTCCGGCAGTCGCACCGGTAACAGCTGATTGTTGATGGCGTTGCCATAGAAAATATCGGCAAAACTTGGCGCGATGATCACCTGAAAACCGTAGTCGGCTAGCGCCCACGGCGCATGCTCGCGCGAGGAGCCGCAACCGAAATTTTCGCGGGTCAGCAAAATGGTGGCATCGGCAAACTCCGCTTGGTTCAGCACAAAGTCCGGATTGGGCTGTTCACCGGCATCATCCAGAAAACGCCAATCATGGAACAGGTGGCGACCAAAGCCGACGCGGGTGACCTTTTGCAAAAATTGCTTAGGGATGATGGCATCGGTATCGATATTGGCGGTATCCAGCGGAGCCACATAGCCGCAATGTTGAGTAAATCCTGTCATCTTGACTCTCCGCTTCAGTGTGACTCGTTCAAAGTGCGAATATCGGCAAAGCGACCGGTTACCGCAGCAGCGGCTGCCATCGCTGGGCTGACCAAATGGGTTCGGCCACCGCGCCCTTGTCGACCTTCGAAGTTACGGTTACTGGTGGAAGCGCAGCGCTCACCGGCGGCCAGTCGGTCATTGTTCATCGCCAGACACATCGAGCAGCCCGGTAAACGCCACTCAAAACCGGCATCGATAAAGATCTGATCCAAGCCTTCGGCTTCCGCTTGTGCTTTCACGATGCCGGAGCCGGGAACGACCAGCGCCTGCACGCCGTCGGCCACTTTACGCCCTTTGGCAATGGCGGCCGCGGCGCGTAAATCTTCAATGCGTGAGTTGGTGCACGAGCCGATAAAGACTTTATCGATGCGTACCTCAGACAGCTTTTCACCAGCCTGCAATCCCATATAGCGCAGCGCTTTTTCCGCCGAGCTGCGCTCATTGGCATCGGCAAAACTCTCTGGCGTCGGTACTGGTTGGTCGATAGCGATCACTTGCCCCGGATTTGTCCCCCAAGTCACTTGTGGGGCAATCTCGGCCGCTTGCAAGGTGACGGTTGCATCAAAGTGGGCATCGGCATCGGAGTGCAGGGTGTTCCAGTACGCGACCGCAGCATTCCAATCGCTGCCTTGCGGCGCAAACGGACGCCCCTGTAAATAGGCCAAGGTGGTGGCATCCGGCGCAATCAGGCCAGCTTTAGCGCCCAGCTCAATGGCCATGTTGCACACCGTCATGCGGCCTTCCATGCTCAGGGCTTGAATCGCCTCACCACAAAATTCCACCACATAACCAGTTCCGCCGGCATGACCGATGCGGCCAATGATCGCCAGCACGATATCTTTCGCCGTGATCCCCGGCGCGGTGTGGCCTTGCACCTCGATTTTCATGGTCTTGGCACGGCCCTGCTTCAGGGTTTGGGTGGCCAACACATGCTCGACTTCCGAGGTGCCAATACCGAACGCCAGCGCGCCAAACGCACCGTGGGTGGCGGTGTGGGAGTCGCCACACACAATGGTCATTCCCGGCAGGGTCAGCCCTTGCTCCGGGCCCATCACATGCACGATCCCTTGATTCGGGTGATCCAAATCGTACAGAGTGATGCCAAATTCGGCGCAGTTTTTGGCCAGCTCTTGCATCTGAATACGCGCCATCTCGCCAGAGGCGGCAATATCCCGCGTCTGGGTGGAGACGTTGTGATCCATGGTGGCAAAGGTTTTGCTCGGTTGGCGTACCGGACGCTGCATCGCGCGCAGGCCATCGAAGGCTTGCGGCGAGGTCACTTCATGCACCAGATGACGGTCAATGTACAACAGTGGCGTTTCGCCTTCGGCGGCGTGGACGACATGGGCGTCATACAGTTTTTGGTATAAGGTTTTAGCCATCTCAGCACTCCTTAGGCATTGGTGATGGCAGCGGCAATGCAGCTACCCATTTCAGCGGTACTCACCGCAGGGCCGTTACCGGCCAGATCGGCGGTGCGGATCCCGCTGGCCAGCGTTTGGGTCACCGCGTGCTCGATGGCTTGCGCCGCCGCTTCTTCGCCCAAGCTGTAACGCAGCATCAAGGCAGCCGACAGAATTTGAGCAATCGGGTTGGCAATATTTTTTCCGGCGATATCCGGCGCCGAGCCACCGGCGGGCTCATACAGACCAAAACGGCTGGCGTTGAGGCTGGCCGACGGCAGCATGCCCATGGAGCCGGTGATCATGGCGCACTCGTCCGACAGAATGTCGCCGAACAAGTTAGAGCACAGCAGTACATCGAATTGATCCGGGGCTTTGATGAGCTGCATCGTGGCGTTATCAATATAGATGTGTTCGAGTTGTACATCTGGATACTCGCGGGCGACTTGGCAGACCACTTCGCGCCACAGTAATGAGCTTTGCAGCACGTTAGCTTTATCCACCGAAGTCACTTTATGGCGGCGGACGCGCGCCGCTTCAAAGGCCATGCGAGCGATGCGCTCAATTTCGGGGCGGTAGTAAATTTCGGTATCAAAAGCGTGCTCTTGCGCGCCGCTGCCAGCACGGCCTTTCGGTTGGCCAAAATAAATGCCACCGGTCAGCTCGCGTACACACAGGATGTCAAAGCCGCGGGCCGAGATATCGGCCCGCAGCGGGCAAAAGCTTTCCAAACCGCTGTATAAAGTAGCGGGGCGCAAGTTACAAAACAGCTGGAAGTGCTTACGCAGCGGCAGCAGCGCGCCACGCTCGGGTTGCTCGGCCGGTGGCAGGTGCTCCCACTTCGGGCCGCCTACTGAGCCAAACAAAATAGCCTGCGCCGCTTCACAACCGGCGATGGTGGCCGCCGGCAGTGGCGTGCCGTGGCGATCAATGGCAATGCCGCCGACATCGAATTCTTGCAGCTCAAATTGCAGTGCAAAGCGCTGCGCCACCGCGGCCAGTACTTTACGCGCTTCTTGCATCACTTCGGGGCCAATCCCATCGCCTGGCAAAACGGCGATCCGGTAATTCCCTTTCGTTTCAGTCATAGTCCCTGTCATGGTTGTGAGGCCTCAATATTACGTTGCTGAATTCGTTGTTTTTCTTCTGAAACTCGACCGGCGCGGTGAATGGCATTCAACACATGCACCAACGCTTGCGCCGAGGATTCAATGATATCGGTGGCCAGACCCACGCCGTGAAAGCGCCGTCCTTGATAATCGGCCACGATGTCGACTTGTCCGAGGGCATCTTTGCCTTGGCCTTTGGCCGACAGCTGATAATTGACGATTTGGATTTCGTAACCGGTCAGGCGGGTGATGCACTGATACACTGCATCCACCGGTCCGTTGCCGGTGGCCGCCTCAGACACGGTCTCTTCACCACAGCGCAGACGCACCGACGCGGTGGCCATCACGCTGCCGCCCGATTGCACGCTCAGGTAATCCAAGCGGAAATGCTCGGGGTCTTCTTGCTGCATATTGATGAAGGCTAACGCTTCCAAGTCATAGTCAAACACCTGACCTTTTTTGTCGGCCAGCTTCAAGAAAGCGGCGTACAAGCTGTCCAGATCGTAGCTGCCTTCGCTGTAGCCCATGGCATCCATGCGGTGTTTAACCGCAGCGCGGCCGGAGCGGGACGTCAGGTTCAGTTGATTTTGGTTCAGGCCAATCGACTCTGGCGTGATGATCTCGTAGGTCGATTTGTTCTTCAGCACGCCATCTTGGTGAATACCGGAGGAGTGGGCGAAGGCATTGGCACCGACAATCGCTTTGTTCGGTTGAATCGGCATGTTGCACAGCTGACTGACCAGCTGACTGGTGCGGTAGATATCTTGGTGATGGATGTTGGTGTGCACATTCAGCAGATCGGCGCGGGTGCGGATGATCATGGCGATCTCTTCCAACGAGCAGTTACCGGCGCGCTCACCAATGCCGTTGACGGTACATTCAATCTGGCGCGCGCCTGCTTGCACCGCCGCAATCGAGTTCGCCACCGACAGCCCCAGATCGTTATGGCAGTGCACCGAAATCACCGCTTGATCGATATTCGGCACCCGATTAAACAGAGTGTCGATGATGCCACCAAACTGGCTGGGGATGGTGTAGCCGACCGTGTCAGGAATATTGATGGTGCGAGCACCGGCTTTAATTGCCGCCTCCACTACGCGGCACAGATTATCAATCGGGGTGCGGCCAGCATCTTCGCAGGAAAACTCCACATCATCGGTATAGCGACGCGCGCGGGTTACCGCGTGCACTGCCATCGCTAACACATCATCAAAACTGCGGCGCAGTTTCGACTCGATATGCAGCGTCGAAGTGGCAATAAAGGTATGGATACGAAAGGCTTCGGCCACTTTCAGGGCTTCGGCGGCGACATCGATATCCTTATCCACCGCGCGGGCTAAGGCGCAGACGCGGCTGTGCTTGATATGCCGAGCGATGGTTTGCACCGATTCAAAATCGCCCGGCGATGAGACCGGAAAACCGACCTCCATCACATCAACCCCAAGGCGCTCAAGGGCATAGGCGATCTGCAGTTTTTCTTTCACGCTCAGGCTGGCTCGCAGAGCCTGCTCGCCGTCGCGCAGCGTGGTATCGAATATGATCACCTGATTGCTCATGGTGGCGCTCTCCTTCCTTAAGTTGCGTTCAATCCCTGTCGTCACGCGGAAAAAAAAGCCCGCGCAGACGGCGCGGGCTTGGAGGTGGATGTCTGAACTTGCGGCACTGTAACGTTAAGACAAACCTCGAGCGGACCCGCGCTGGTGGGCAGCGAGTAGCAGTAGGTTTAGAAACAGGGCGCGGATGTTCATCATTATTAACGTATCTCGGTCTATATCGTGGCCGTGGCTGGCGTGCTCAGGTTACATCGTTTCGGGTAACGCTGGCACGGGGACGCAAACGGCGGAAATTTAATCGCTTGTGTTATGTGATACTTCAGATGTTGTATCCGTGTCAACCGTTTGCTGCAGCGGAAATTAAACTGCTGCAAAAACATCAAACAAATGTCATGTCCGCTTTATAGGGTGAACACAGGCTGAAACTGCGTATTGCGCGCGGTGCCGCATTGATTATCCGGGAGCTGAATATGGCCTTGTCACGCTTGTCGCCGCGCTGGCGTCTGCAACAGTTGGATCTGGCGCTCTCCACGTTTTGTCTGTGTCACCGTTTTAATCACCAGGTTGCGCGGGTGTGTCGCCTGATTTCCCGTACCGGCGATGGTCCTTGGTATCTGCTGTTGGCGCTGGTTTTGCTGCGCTGGGAGCCCGTGCATGGTGCGGCGTTTTTTACCGCGCTGCTGCTGGCATTTGCCATCGAGCTGCCGCTGTACTGGCTGCTGAAAAATGCCATTCGCCGTCATCGGCCATTGGATTTGCCTTGTTTTATTGTCCCCTCCGATAAATACAGTTTGCCCTCTGGTCACACTGCGGCCGCCTTTTTAGTTTGCGGCTTGATTGCAGCGTACTACCCGCTGTGGCTGTTGCCGGCCTTGTGCTGGGCGGCGTTGATTGGGCTGTCACGGGTGTTACTCGGCGTGCATTACCTGACCGATATTGTGGCCGGCGCACTGCTCGGCTTGAGCTGTGCCAAACTGGCGCTGGAGTGGTTATGAAACTGTTATATGGCATTCAGGGCACCGGCAATGGGCATTTGTCGCGGGCGCGTGAGTTGGTGCCGGCGCTGCGCGCGCAGGGGATTCGGGTGGATGTGTTGTGCTCTGGGCGCGCTGCCGACGCCTATTTTGATATGCAGGTGTTTGGTGCGTATCAGGTGCGGCGAGGCCTCAGTTTCATCACCCGCGCTGGGCGCGTGGATATGCGGCAGACTTGGCAACATAATCGGCTGCGCGAGTTTATGCGCGATGTTCGTGCGCTGGATGTCGGCAGTTACGATGCGGTGCTCAGTGATTTTGAGCCGGTAAGTGCTTGGGCTGCGCGCCGTGCTGGGGTGCCGAGTTTGAGCGTCAGCCATCAGGCCGCCTTTTTAGCTCCGATTCCCACCGAAGGCGATAACGCGTTCAATCGCCTATTGATGCGGCAGTTTGCTCCGGTGCAGCACAGTGTTGGCCTGCACTGGTTTCACTACAATCACCCCATTTTACCGCCGATCATCGCCACGCGCTGTACCGATGCGGTGACAGACAATGGCCGCGTTCTGGTGTATCTGCCTTTTGAATCGCTGAGCGAAATCAGCGCGTGGTTACAGCAGTGTCCGCAGACGGGCTTTGATTGTTTTCACCCCGAGGTAAAGAGTGAAATTGTAATAAAAAACATCAGGTTAAAACCACTCTCTTTGCATGGATTTCGCCGCGCCTTAACGGCGTGCCATGGCGTGATCGCCAATGCCGGCTTTGAGCTGCCGTCGGAAGCGATGGTGCTGGGAAAGAAGTTGCTGTTAAAGCCGCTGTACGGCCAATTCGAGCAGCAAAGCAATGTGCTGGCATTGGAATTACTCGGTCTGGCTACGCGTCTGTTTACGTTGGATACGCCGTCGTTACTGCGCTGGCTAGCCAGCCCCGCCGTAGGGCGGGTGTGCTTTCCCGATGTCGCGCAGGCGGTCGCCGCTTGGGTGGCGGAAGGGCATTGGGATTTTCCCGCCCGACTGAGCCAGCAGTTATGGCAAGCGGTGCGCTTTCCATGTGGTGTAGCGGAAAACGTACAGAGTTGGCTGCCAGACTCGTCGGCAGTGATGACTTCACCGCTATCTTCTACTTAAAAAGCCATACAAATCAGCTGGATGACAAAATCTTATCCTGCATATCCCTCATATTGTGAGGGATAAGGCATAAACAGACGTTTAAATCCTTTTCTTCCACAGATAAGTTCAGTTACACTTGTTGTCAGCTAAGCGTACACTTGTACGCTGAAATCCTAAGAACTGAATAAGGTGGAAAATGCAAGGTTATCACCTGATCGAGCGAATTCAGGATCAGATTACCCGTAACCCAGCCAAGGTTGCCATGCGTGATCAGCAGGGCAAGAGCTGGGTTGATATCTGCTGGCAGGATGTCAATCAGCGTCTGCGCGCCACCGCCCGAGCGTTACTGAGCCTCGGTGTTGGCGTGCAAGAGCGCGTCGCAATTTTTTCCCAGAACATGGCCGAGTGGACCATCACTGACATGGCCATCTTGCACCTGCGTGCAATCACGGTACCTATTTATGCCACCAACACCGCCGCCCAAACGGCTTATGTGTTGGATGATGCTGAAATCCGAATTTTGTTTGTGGGCGAGCAGGCGCAAATGGATGCCGCCATCGAACTGCAGACGCTGTGCCCACAACTGGCGCACATTATCGCGCTGGATCCGAAAGTCGATCTTAAAGGTTGCAGCATCGCCTGCCATCTGGCCGATTTCCGCCAGCAAGGCTGCCCAGAGTGGGACAGCGTGCTGGAGCAGCGGATGGCCGAGCGTTCGCTAGACGATCTGTTCACCCTGATCTACACCTCCGGTACTACCGGCGAGCCAAAAGGCGTAATGCTGGATTACCGCAGCATCGCGACTCAGCTGCATTTGCACGATGAGCGTTTAAGCTTGAGCGAAGAGGATGTCTCCATGAGCTTCCTGCCGCTGTCACACGTGTTTGAGCGGGCGTGGTGTTTCTACGTGCTGCACCGTGGCGCGATGAACGTGTTCTTGCGTGATCCACACAAAGTGCAGGCCGCCATTGGCGCCGTTAAGCCGACCGTGATGTGCGCCGTACCGCGTTTTTACGAGAAAGTGTTCAGCGCGATCCAAGACAAAGTGGCCAAAGCGCCGCTGCTGCGTCGTCTGATGTTCCGCTGGGCGGTGAAAACCGGTGAACGTCATTACTGGTGTCAGCGTGAAAATCGTCAACCGTCGGCATTGCTGGCGGCCAGTTTCCGTATGGCGGACAAGCTGGTACTGAGCAAACTGCGCGGCGCGCTGGGCGGTCGTACCCGCTTTATGCCAACCTCTGGCGCCAAGTTGGATGACAAGATTAACCTGTTCTTCCAATCCATCGGTATCAACATCAAGTACGGCTATGGCATGACCGAAACCTGTGCCACCGTTTCGTGCTGGGAAGATGACGAATACCGCTTTGGCTCGATTGGTACACCGTTGCCGGGCGTTGAAGTGCGCATTGGTGAGGAAAACGAGATTCAGGTGCGCGGTCCAACCGTGATGCGTGGTTACTTCAACAAGCCAGAAGAAACGGCCCGTACCTTTACCGAAGACGGCTGGCTGAAAACCGGTGATGCCGGTCAGCTGGATGCGCAGGGCAACCTGTTCATTACCGAGCGCATCAAAGATTTGATGAAAACCTCTGGCGGTAAGTACATTGCGCCGCAGATGATCGAAGGCACCTTGGGCCAAGATCGCTTCATCGAGCAGATCGCGGTGATCGCCGATACACGTAAGTTCGTGTCGGCGCTGATCGTGCCATGCTTTGAATCGCTGGAAGATTACGCGCGTAGCGTCAACATCAAGTACCAAGATCGCATGGAGCTGCTGCGCCATAGCCAAGTGATGGAGATGTTTGAACAGCGCCTGAAAGCGATGCAAAAAGAGCTGGCCCGTTTTGAGCAAGTGAAGCGTTTTACGCTGCTGCCAGAAGCCTTCACGATGGAGCGCGGTGAGTTAACACCAACGCTGAAGTTGCGCCGTAAGATCATCACGCAGCGCTATGAGCGTGAAATTGAGGCGATGTACGACTAAACCACGTTTAAACTTACGTCGCTAATTTGCCTATGTCGGCGCCACTCATTCTTGAGTGGCGCGCGGCTGACTAAAAACCACCGTTTTCACGCGGTGGTTTTTTTGTGCCTGTTTTTCGATTGTCTTTTCTCTGCGCCTTCCCCCATTAAACCTGCCGCAATTTTCACCTTTGTTAGTGTATTCCACTGCTAATTACTCTTATTGCAATTGTTAATCGTAAATATTGCTTTGGTGAGCGTTTTGTTTTGGATTAATTGGTTGTGATGATGGACTTTGTTACAAAATCAACGTTAAAGTGGATACGGATCCGTCTTTGTTATCAGGCGGAACAGGGAATACAGCGACAAGTCATTCGTCAGAGGGACTTACGACACAAAAAATCCAACCGGGAGGCAGACGTATGGAGATGTTGTCAGGGGCCGAAATGGTCGTGCGCGCATTGCACGATCAGGGGATCAAACATGTTTTCGGCTATCCGGGTGGTGCGGTGCTCGATATTTATGATGCACTGCATACCCTTGGTGGGATCCAGCACGTGCTGGTCCGGCACGAGCAAGCTGCCGTGCACATGGCCGATGGTTATGCCCGCGCCACCGGCGAAGTGGGGGTGGTGCTAGTCACGTCCGGTCCTGGTGCCACCAATGCCATCACCGGTATTGCGACTGCGTATATGGATTCTGTGCCGATGGTCGTGCTGTCCGGTCAGGTGGCGACCAGCCTGATTGGTAATGACGCCTTCCAAGAGTGCGATATGGTCGGGATCTCCCGTCCGGTGGTTAAACACAGTTTTCTGGTCAAGCGCACCGAAGATATCCCGGTGGTGATGAAAAAGGCCTTTTATCTGGCCAGCTCCGGCCGCCCGGGGCCGGTGGTGGTGGATTTGCCGAAAGATATTCTCAATCCCGCCAACAAGTTGCCGTATGAATATCCACAGAGCGTCGAGCTGCGCTCTTATCACCCGAACGTTAAGGGGCATACTGGGCAGATTAAAAAAGGGTTGCAGGCATTGCTGGCCGCTCGTCAGCCAGTGATCTACGCCGGTGGCGGGGTGATCAGCGCCAACTGTCACGCCCAATTGACGGCGTTGGCCAAGCGTTTGAACTTGCCGGTCACCACTTCTTTGATGGGGCTGGGGGCGTTTCCGGGCGACGATCCGCAGTGTTTAGGGATGCTGGGCATGCACGGCACCTACGAAGCCAATATGGCGATGCATCATGCGGATCTGATCTTTGGTATCGGCGTGCGCTTTGACGATCGCACCACCAACAATTTAACCAAGTACTGCCCACAGGCCACCATCTTGCACATCGATATCGATCCGACCTCGATCTCGAAAACGGTCGGTGCCGATATTCCGATCGTCGGCAGTGCCGATAACGTGCTGAACAAAATGCTGGCGTTGCTGGATGAGAGTGATGATGCGGTCGCTCAGCAAGCGCAGGCGCGCAGTGACTGGTGGCATCAGATTGCTACGTGGCGCGCCCGCGAATGCCTGAACTTTGATACCAGTGGGCCAAAAATCAAGCCGCAGGCGGTGATAGCAGCGCTGCATAAACTGACCGGCGGCGATGCCTACGTGGCTTCTGACGTTGGTCAACACCAGATGTTTGCCGCTCTGTATTACCCGTTTGCTAAACCGCGCCGTTGGATCAACTCCGGCGGCCTTGGCACCATGGGCTTTGGCTTCCCCGCTGCGATTGGCGTCAAGATGGCGCTGCCGGAAGAGCAAGTGGTGTGTGTGACCGGCGATGGCAGTATCCAGATGAATATTCAGGAGCTGTCTACCGCGCTGCAATATGACGTGCCGGTTAAGATCATCAACTTGAATAACCGCTTCTTAGGTATGGTGAAGCAGTGGCAGGACATGATCTACAGCGGTCGTCATTCGCACTCGTATATGGAGTCGTTGCCGGACTTTGTCAAAATCGCCGAAGCCTATGGCCATGTGGGGATTGCGATCCGCACGCCTGATGAGCTGGAAAGCAAACTGGCTCAGGCGCTGGCTATGAAAGATCGTCTGGTGTTTGTGGATATCACCGTGGATGAGACAGAGCATGTCTATCCGATGCAGGTGCGTGGCGGTGCCATGGATGAAATGTGGTTAAGTAAAACGGAGAGAACCTGATGCGCCGAATCTTGTCTGTATTACTGGAGAACGAGTCCGGGGCGTTGTCACGGGTGGTTGGGCTGTTTTCTCAGCGTGGTTATAACATTGAAACCCTGACCGTCGCGCCGACCGAGGATGCGACCTTATCGCGGATCACTATCGTGACCGCGGGCGATCAAAGCGTGTTAGAGCAGATCGAAAAGCAGCTACACAAGCTGATTGATGTGTTGAAAGTCAGTGACTTAAGTCAAGGCGCACATGTCGAGCGTGAGTTGATGCTGGTTAAAATGCAAGCGTCCGCGAGCGTGCGTGATGAGCTCAAACGGATGAGTGATATTTTCCGTGGCCAGATTGTGGATGTGACCGGTACGTTGTATACGGTGCAATTAGCCGGAACCAGTGACAAACTGGATGCTTTTTTAGCGGCGGTTAAAGAGCATACCGATATTGTGGAAGTGGCGCGTTCTGGAGTGGTTGGAATATCTCGCGGTGAGCGGTCAGTACATAATTAATACGTATTGTCACAACATTGGCTGTCATTTTATGCGGTAGCGCAAACAATAAAGGGGAAATCATTCCCCTTTATTCATTTATTCTGTTAGGCCAGTGCGTTTATTTTCTCCAAATAATGAATAGATTCTTTCATTAATTCGAGTGCGCGCTGTGAGTGTCGTTCCGTTAATTCAATCGCCAGAGGGATATTGCGATCCAGTACGGCCTGCATTAATTTTTCATGTTCGCCATTGTCGTGATAGCGCTGAGCGTAATCGAGGCGGATATTGACCCAGATATGGCGATAACGCGCCATCTGCTCCAATATATTCTCCATAAATTCCAGCATCTTGGGGCTGTTACAACCGGAGAGCAAAGAAAGGTGAAAGTGGTTGTGTCGCTCTTCCCACTCATCATAGTCGATGTCCGGGTTGGCCGGATCATCAATGCGTGCCAGTTTGTGATGACTGGTGATTACATTGAGCTCCCACTCCTCATCCCCTTGTTCGATGGACTTGGTCAGTAGGATGCGTTCGAGGGTGTAGCGGGTATCCAGAATATCTTCCAATTCGGCAATCGAAACTGGGGCTACCCAGCAGCCTTTTTGTGGCTCAATATAAACGAATTTATTCCACGATAATTTAATTAAGGCTTCGCGAATTGGTGAAGCGCCGACGCCATAACGTTCTTTTAATTCCGCGACAACCAGTTTTTGACCTGGCTTTAATATTCCTAAGAGAATATCTTTTTTGATGACCTGAAAAATTTGATCCGTAATTGTTGGACTTGACACTCTTCCCCCCTGAAAGCAATACTTGTGTGATAAAATACTGCTTTACTTTGTACGACAAGCATAACTTCCCTGTCTTATAGCAGGGGGGCGCGGGTATATCAAAAAATTACATAAAAAATGTGAGCAACGAATAATTAATTTTCTGCCGTGTGAACCGCTGTTATTACGATACCCATAAAGCATGATCTAAGGCAGTTTCTCGCCGGAAAAAGGTATTGCATCCGGCCTATGTTATACGGTTAGATCTTGATTATTCATCGATCTCATCAGAAGGGGATGGTAGTGAAGCTGGATGAGATAGCCAGACTGGCTGGCGTGTCACGCACTACAGCAAGTTATGTCATTAACGGCAAGGCAAAACAGTATCGTGTCAGCGATAAAACGGTCGAGAAGGTGATGGCAGTGGTGCGTGAGCACAACTATCAGCCGAACGCCGTTGCTGCGGGTCTGCGTGCCGGTCGGACTCGCTCTATTGGCCTGGTGATTCCTGATTTGGAGAACACCAGTTATACCCGTATCGCCAATCATCTGGAGCGTCGTGCGCGTCAGCATGGCTATCAGTTATTGATTGCCTGCTCCGAGGATAAACCGGAAAACGAAATGCGCTGCGTCAGTCACTTGCTGCAGCGTCAGGTAGATGCACTGATTGTGTCGACTGCGTTGTCGTCGACACATGAGTTTTATCAGCAGTGGGCAGGGCGCGATCTGCCGATCATCGCTCTCGACCGTGCGCTCGATCCGCAGCACTTTATTAGCGTGGTCGGTGCTGACCGCGCTGATGCGGAAGTGTTGTGCCATGAGCTGCTCAGTCAGCCAGACGTGAAGTCGATTGTGTATGTCGGCGCATTGCCGGAGCTGTCGGTGAGTCAGCTGCGTGAGCAGGGCTTCCGTCAGGCCTGTGAAGGGGATAAGCGTCAGGTCACCTTCTTGCATGCGGCCAGCTATGAGCGGGAAGCGGCGGCCAGCCGTTTTGCGGCGTGGCTGAAAGAGAACCCGCTGCCAGATGCGCTGTTTACCACCTCGTTTGCTCTGTTGCAGGGGGTGTTGGATGAGATTATTGCCCATTTTGGCAAGATCCCTCCTTCGCTGACCATTGCCACGTTCGGTGACCACGAGTTGCTGGATTTTCTCGGCTGTAAAGTGATGTCGCTGTCGCAGCGTCACCGCGATGTGGCGGAGACAGTGCTGAAGCTGGTATTGGATAGCTTGGACGGTACCGAGAAGCCGCAACCGGGGATGACTCGTATGCAGCGTCAGCTGACGTGGCGTGGCACCCTGAGCCGTTTGCACGCGCAGGATGCGTCAGCGGCGGCGGAGTAATCAGTTATCGCTAACGGCAAGACGCACAAAACAAAAAAGCCAGCAATCTGCTGGCTTTTTTGTTGGATTTGGTGGCCCCACCCCGGCTTGAACGGGGGACCAAGCGATTATGAGTCGCCTGCTCTGACCACTGAGCTATGGGGCCTGACGGGCGCAATTATAGGAAATCGGGGTGGGCGAGTCTACTCTTCATCGAGTTACTTGCTGTTTTTTAATACAACTTTCTATAAATAGCGTCACATTTTGAGGATCTGATAGAAAAAATCATTGATCCTACATCCCAGACTATCCAAATCGGGAATCATCAGTCAATACGAAAGGTCGGCAATTTCAGGTTCCAGCGGATCGCTGCCAAGCGGATCCCTAAGGTGCTAAATAAACCCAGCAGCATCGCATGTTGTGCGCCGACACCCAGGCTCAGTGCGCCGGTGTGCAGGATCCCACCGATAATGCAGGCAGTAGCGTAGATCTCGGTACGCAAGATCATGGGCACTTCACGAGCCAATACATCACGAATGATCCCGCCGCCTACGCCGGTGATCACGCCCATTACCACCGCGACCATTGGGCTAGCGCCACACAGCAAGGCTTTGTTCACCCCGATCCCTAAGAATACTGCCAGACCCACCGCATCCAGTACCGGCAGCACCCACCACGGGATCCGACGAGCAGGGCGGATCAGCAGCATACTCAGGGCACAGGTAATAAAAATCACCGTCAGATAGAAGGGATCGCGGATCCAAAATACCGGGCCGGCATCCAGCGCCATATCGCGAATAGTGCCGCCGCCAATGGCAGTTACCGCGGCCAGAACGACCACCCCGAACGGATCCATCCGCAAACGGCCGGCAAGGAGTACACCGGAGATGGCAAAAACAGCGGTGCCCAGCATGTCGAAGAAATACAGCATGTGATGGAAAGCCCTCAGAGTCAGTCAGTTTTAAAACGCCGGCGATTGTAGCGTTTAGCGGCCTGCTGGCAACGGGCTTTTTACTGAATTATGACGCAGGTGAGAGTTTCGCCAGTGCGGTGCAAATGTGCTGTGCGCCTTGCAGCATACGTGGCCCGCTGCGGCTTAACAAACTCTCCTCCACGGCGATAACAGGCACGTCTAACATCCCTTGCCAGTAGCGGCGAACTTCAGCCACCGTTTCGGCATTGCCGGGCACGATAATGGCGTGTGGCTTACGCAGCAGAACTTGCTCACGGCTGATCTTAGGCCAGCTCAGGCCACTGTCGGCAAAGATGTTTTTACCTCCGCACAGGCTGACGATTTGCGATTGCAGGGTATCGACGCCGGGGGTAAACATCGCTTGCGTGCCGTATTGGATAAATACTGGAATGGGCGTTTGACGTTGATAGGTATGCTGCAGAGTGCTGAATTGCTGGCGCAGTGCTTGGGCGTTGGCACGCGCTTCGTCTGGATGGCTACTGTAGGCGGCGAGCTGATCTAACTCACTGGCCAGATCGTCCAAGCGGCGTGGGTCTGCATAAAATACCGGGATCCCCAGTTGCTCGAGCTGTTGCAGTGGGCGCGTGGGATTCCCGCCTTTCCATGCCAACACCAGATCTGGCTTTAGCAGTAAGATCCGCTCGACATTGATCCCGCGGTGATCGGCAACCCGCTCGAGCTGTTGCGCAGCGGCAGGATAATCGGAATAGCTACTGGCGGCTACCATCTGCTCGCCCATGCCGGCGGCGTAGGCTAATTCGGTGGTGGAGGGCGAAAGGGAGATCACCCGTTGCGCCGCCGCCAGCAGGTTGCAGCTTACAAGCAGCAGACACAGCGCTAACGAGCGAGATAAGACGCGGTATAAGCGTGATATCAGCGTCTTTCTCATCGCAGTAACACTCCGGCTGAGCTTAGCAATAACAGGATAAACGCATACAAATTTAAATCGCGCGCCAGTCGGTACAGGTCTCGGCTGTGTACCGGTCGACTGCCGCCTAGCGTTGGTCGTCCTACACGTATGCCTTGATAGCGAACCGGTCCACCCATCGCGATATCCAAACGTAAACCGACTTGGGTATACAGAGCGCCGGTGAGCCAGTGGCTCCAGCCTTTGGCTTGAATTTGCATCCGTTGCCAGCGTTGGCGCAGATGACGCCCAGGGAGCAGCAGCAGCAATAACAACAGATTGCCCGGCAACTCCAGTACGCTTTGCATGCGGGCGGCAAAGAGGCCGAAGGCGTGATTTTTCGGTTGTGCTGGCGACCAGCAGCGCGCGGTCAGTTCGCAGCAGCGATAAAACAGCGCGCCACAGCCTCCGGCTAGCAGATACCAAAATAGGACATGAATTAAGCCGCGCAAATAGCCCATCAACAGGGTTTCCGCACCGGCTTTACCTAACCCGAGCAGGGAAAGCTCGGTGGTATCACGTTGCACTTGTTCGTCTAAGATGGTGCGCGCCAGATGTTTTTGTTCACCTTGTAGCGCACGGGCAAAACGTTGGTTGTCCGGCCATAAAGCCGCCCAACTGAATGCCAGCCAGAGCAGCACGGCGTCAAACACCGGTTCGGACCAGGCTAAAATCTGCAGTGCCGGTAATAAAATCAGCAGTGGTAATAGCAATAATAACCAGCTCAGCGCACCGGATAGGCGCTGCTGAGCGGGCGGGTTTTTCGCGTGTAGCATGCGGGCCAGCAAGCGGCTGGCCAGCAGAGTCCACCCCTGACGCAATGCGCGCGCCGGTTGTGGTAGCAGCAGGTGCAGTAGCACGCCGCCCCACAACGCCAGCAGCGGATACCAGAAAGCCAGTTCTCGGAAGTTGAGTTCAGTAACAGCAGGCTGGATCACGTCAGGCTCCGTGGTGGACGATTAGTAGGTGTTCAGTTGCTTGAGCATCGCGGCCACGATGACCGATGATTGCTGGGCGGCGACCGGCAGAAACTCTTCAAAGCTCATGCTGGCTTCTTTATCGGCTACATCCGAAATGGCACGCACCACCACAAATGGCAGTTGGTACTGGTTACACACATGGGCAACGCCGGCGGCTTCCATTTCTACTGCGGCAATTTGCGGGAAGTGTTGTTGGATGCGAGCCAGATTATCCGCGCCGTGTACAAACGCATCACCGCTACAGATCAGGCCTTGTACCGCGTTCAGACCGGCGCTGCGAATGCAGCTTTCTGCTACGTTGATCAGCTTAGGATCAGCAGCAAAGGCTTCCGGGCAACCAGGCAGTTGGCCATAGGCATAACCAAAAGCGGTGACATCGGCATCGTGATAGCGCACTTCGCTGGAGACGACGATATCACCGACGTTCAGGCGGCTATCCAGACCACCGGCCGAGCCGGTATTGATGATGACATCTGGGGCAAAATGTTCAATCAGCAAGGTGGTGCCGAGTGCCACGGCCACTTTACCGATGCCGGACTTGAGCAGCGCCACATCAGTACCGTGCAGAGTACCGCTGTAAATTTCGCAACCGGCGCGTTTGAACACCTGCAGATTGCTGATTTGGTCACGCAGGATGGCGACTTCCTGCTCCATTGCGCCAATAATGCCTACTTTCATGGGATTGGGCCTGCAAAAAAAGAAAACACGCACTGCGAAGCGGTTTAGCCGCCAGTCGCAGCATTTCAGTGATGCCTAGTCTAGCATGAAGCATCTGCGAGTCGGCATGCTTGTCATGACCGCGCCAGCCGAATAAAGGCGGCAATCCTGTTGGTATCGCGTATGTGTAGAATTGGTATAGAAACGGCGTTGCAAAGATAACGGCCAACCGCGCAAAAACTTGATGCCGGTTGGCCGTGGAGAGTGCATTCGCGAGCCGGTTGATGATGGCCTGCGACGCGAGCGGATAACTTAACGTAACTTAACTTAGGCGTAGCGCACTGCGCGGATTAACAGCCCAGATAGTTCATGATCCCTTCTGCCGCCTGACGACCTTCGGCAATCGCGGTGACCACCAGATCGGAGCCACGCACGGCATCCCCGCCTGCGAAAATCTTGGCATGGCTGGTTTGGAAGGCGAACTCACGCTCGGCCGGCGTGACAATTCGCCCTTTGCCATCGAGTTCGACATCACAGGTCTCGAGCCATGGCATGGCGTGTGGTTGGAAACCAAACGCCATGATCACCGCATCGGCGGGCAGGACATGCTCAGAGCCGGCCACCACTTGTGGGCTGCGACGGCCTTGTGCATCGGGTGCGCCGAGCTCCGTACGCACGACTTTCACGCCACACGCGCGGCCATGGGCATCGAGGGCAATCCCCAGAGGTTGCAGGTTGAACATGAACTCCACCCCTTCTTCACGGGCGTTTTTCACTTCACGGCGTGAACCGGGCATATTGCTTTCATCGCGGCGGTAAGCACACACCACATGGGCTGCCCCTTGGCGGATCGCCGTACGCACGCAGTCCATCGCGGTATCACCACCACCGAGCACCACCACTTTTTTACCGGCCATGTCGATATACTCATCCGCTTGACGCTCAAAGGCCATCAAACGGTTGGTATTGGCAATCAGGTAGGGCAGCGCATCGTACACCCCGGCGGCGTCTTCGTTTTCCAAGCCACCGCGCATGTTACGGTAGGTGCCTACGCCTAAAAAGACAGCATCAAACTCGGACAGCAATTCGGTGAACGCCAGATCCTTGCCAATTTCGGTGTTCAGGCGAAACTCGACGCCCATCTCACTGAACACTTCGCGTCGGCGGATCATGACCTCTTTTTCCAGCTTGAAGGCCGGGATGCCGAAGGTCAGCAGGCCACCAATTTCTGGATGGCGATCGAACACCACCGGTTTCACGCCGTTACGCACCAATACGTCAGCGCAGGCAAGTCCGGCTGGGCCGGCGCCAATCACCGCCACTTTCTTACCGGTGTCCACCACGCCGGATAGATCCGGTCGCCAGCCCATCTCAAAGGCTTTATCGGTGATGTACTTTTCAATGTTGCCGATGGTTACCGCCCCGAACTCGTCATTCAGGGTACAGGCTCCTTCACACAAACGGTCTTGCGGGCACACGCGGCCACAAACTTCCGGCAAACTGTTGGTGCGGTGCGATAACTCCACCGCTTCCAAAATACGTCCTTCATGGGCCAGCTTGAGCCAATTCGGGATGTAGTTATGCACCGGACATTTCCACTCACAATAAGGGTTGCCGCAGCCCAAGCAGCGATCGGCTTGGGCATGCACCTGTGATTCGGAAAAGTTTTCGTAGATCTCAACAAACTCAATTTTGCGGATCTTCAGCGGTTTTTTCGGCGGATCGACCCGCTGCAAGTCAATAAACTGATACACATTCTGGCTCATGGCTTACTCTCTCCCTGTTACTGCGCCTGAACCCGGAGTTCCGCCGAAGAGCGGCTACGGTGACCAAGTAATGCTTTAACATCGCTGGATTTGGGTTTCACCAGCGTGAACTTGTCGGCCCAGCTTTCCCAGTGCGCCAAAATTTCTTCGCCGCGTGCCGAGCCGGTGGCCTGCACGTGCTCGGTGATCAAACCGCGCAGGTGCTCTTGGTGGATAGGCAACTCGGTAACATCCAGCAGCTCGACCAGCTCGGGGTTAACCCGTTTGGCAAAATCGCCCTGTTCATCCAGAACATAGGCAAAGCCGCCCGTCATCCCGGCACCGAAGTTCACGCCGGTACGACCCAGTACGCAGATGATGCCGCCGGTCATGTATTCACAGCCGTTATCGCCGATTCCTTCGACAACCGCTATCGCGCCTGAGTTACGCACGGCAAAACGCTCCCCGCCGCGGCCCGCAGCGAACAGTTTGCCGCCGGTGGCGCCATACAGGCAGGTGTTGCCGATGATGGTGGCGTGGTGGGCTTTGAACGCCGAGCCTATCGGTGGGCGCAGGGCAATCTTGCCGCCTGCCATCCCTTTGCCGACATAGTCGTTGGCATCACCGGTCAGTGACAGCTCAACGCCAGGGGCATTCCATACGCCAAAGCTTTGTCCGGCAGTACCACTGAATTGCACTTTTAGCGGTTCGCTGGCAATGCCGGCTTCACCAAACTGGCTGGCAATTTCACCGGACAAGCGTGCGCCAACCGAGCGATCGGTATTGCGGATATCGAAGAACAACTTCTTGCTCTTACGCTGGGTTAAGCACTCTTGGGCTTGCGCGACCAAACGGGCATTGAGCTCGCCTTGGTCAAATGGCGGGTTGCCTTCGGTGCAGTACACCGCTTTGCCCGGATGTGGCTTAGCGGTGGCCAGCAGCGCGGATAAGTCCAGTTTTTGCTGGCGTGCAGTAAAGCCGTCCAGCTCGGTCAGCAAATCGGTGCGGCCAATCAAATCGACCAGCTGGGTCACCCCCAATTCGGCCATCAGCTCACGGGTTTCCTGCGCAATAAAGCGGAAGTAATTCATTACTCGCTCTGGCAGTCCGTGGTAGTGGTCGCGGCGCAGCTTTTCATCTTGGGTTGCCACGCCGGTGGCGCAGTTATTCAGGTGACAGATTCGCAGGTATTTACAACCCAGAGCCACCATCGGGCCGGTACCAAAGCCAAAGCTTTCGGCGCCCAAAATGGCCGCTTTGATGATATCCAGACCAGTTTTCAGTCCGCCATCGACCTGTAAACGGATCTTATGGCGCAGGCCATTGGCGACCAGCGCTTGTTGGGTTTCGACTAAGCCGAGCTCCCACGGACAGCCCGCATATTTAACCGACGCCAATGGACTGGCACCGGTGCCGCCATCATAGCCGGCGATAGTGATGAGGTCGGCATAGGCTTTGGCAACGCCGGTAGCGATGGTGCCAACGCCCGGCTCAGAGACCAGCTTGACCGAAATCAGCGCCTTCGGATTGATCTGTTTGAGATCGAAAATCAGCTGCGCCAGATCCTCAATCGAGTAAATATCGTGGTGCGGCGGCGGCGAAATCAGGGTCACGCCCGGGACGGAGTAACGCAGACGGGCAATGTACGGAGTGACTTTATCTCCCGGTAACTGACCGCCTTCGCCCGGCTTGGCGCCTTGAGCCACTTTAATCTGAATGACATCGGCGTTAACCAGATAGTACGGAGTGACACCAAAGCGGCCAGAAGCGACTTGCTTGATGCGCGAGACTTTATTGGTGCCGTAGCGTGCTGGATCTTCACCACCTTCACCGGAGTTAGAATATCCGCCCAAGGTGTTCATGGCTTGCGCCAGTGATTCGTGGGCTTCTGGGCTCAAGGCGCCGATTGACATGGCCGCCGTATCAAAACGGCGGAACAGGCTTTCTTGCGGCTCGACGTGCTCCAATGCAACCGCCGATGTGGCCGGATTTGGAGTCAGTTGCAGCAAGTCACGTAAGGTCGCGGGCGCACGCTGGTTCACCAAATCGGCATAGCGGCGATAATCACGGTAGTCACCGGAGTGCACGGCTTGTTGCAGAGTCTGCACCACATCAGGGTTGTAGGCGTGGTATTCACTGCCGTGAACGTATTTGAGCAGGCCGCCTTGCTCCAGCGGTTTACGTACTAACCAGGCTTTGCGAGATAGATTGATCAAGTCTTGCTGGAAGTCAGCAAAGCTGGCCCCTTCGATGCGGCTAGGCACACCACTAAAGCACAGGTCAATCACGTCAGAGCCGATCCCTACCGCTTCAAACAGCTTCGAGCAGCGGTAAGAGGCAATGGTAGAGATGCCCATTTTGGACATGATCTTGTACAGGCCTTTGTTGATCCCGTTGCGGTAGTTTTGCATTACCGTGCGGTACGGCTTGTTGATCGCGCCGTCATCCACCAGTTTGGCCAGTGATTCGTAGGCCAGATACGGGTAGATGGCGGTAGCACCAAACCCGAGCAGCACTGCAAAATGGTGTGGATCGCGCGCGCTGGCGGTTTCTACCAAGATGTTGGCATCGCAGCGTAAACTGTTATTGACCAAGCGGGTTTGCACCGCACCGACCGCCATGGCCGCTGGGATCGGTAAGTGATCGGCGCGTTGCTGGCGATCTGAGAGCACCAGCAATACGCAGCCACTGCGCACCAGTTGTTCAGCCTGATCGCAGAGGGCTTGCACGGCCTGTTGCAGATCGGTCTGCAGCGGATCGAAGCTCAAAGACAATACATCGTGACGGTAGTATTTCGTGTCGAGTGCCAGCAGCTGATGGAAATCGGAGTACAGCAGGATCGGCGATTTGAAACTGACGCGGTGCGCTTGTCCTTCGGCCTCACAAAAGACGTTCATCTCCTGACCAATGGAGGTGGAGAGTGACATCACATGCGCTTCACGCAGCGGGTCGATTGGTGGGTTGGTCACCTGTGCAAACTGCTGGCGGAAGTAGTCATACAGACTGCGGCTTTGGCGCGACAGTACGGCAAACGGGGTATCGTCACCCATGGAGCCGACCGCTTCTTGCGCGTTTTCCCCCAGTACCTGCAGGATCTGCTCCAGCTCTTCATTGCTGTAGCCAAACAGTTTTTGGTAGGTTGCCAGCTGCTGATTGTTAAAATCACGGTTGCCAACCTGATCGTCGGGCAGCTGCTCGAACGGGATCAGGCGTTTAACGTTTTTCTGCATCCACTCTTTATAAGGATGGCGCTGCTTAAGATCGTTATCGATCTCCAGTGAGTGCAGGATTTTTCCGTTGCGGGTGTCGATTACCAGCAGCTCGCCAGGGCCAACGCGGCCTTTTTCTACCACTTCATCTGGCTGGTAATCCCAGATCCCAATTTCGGATGCGCAGGTGATCAGTTTGTCTTTGGTGATGACATAACGCGCCGGACGCAGGCCGTTACGATCGAGGTTACAGGCTGCGTAGCGGCCATCGCTCATCACTACTCCTGCCGGACCATCCCACGGCTCCATGTGCATGGAGTTAAAGTCGTAGAAGGCGCGCAGATCGTCGTCCATATCGGGGTTATTTTGCCAAGCAGGCGGGATCAGCAGGCGCATGGCGCGAAACGGATCCATCCCGCCGCTTAAAAACAGCTCCAGCATGTTATCCAGTGAGCTAGAGTCTGAGCCGGTTTCGTTGACGAACGGCGCGGCATTTTGCAGATCGGGGATCAGTGGCGTGTTGAACTTATACGCCCGCGCCCGTGCCCATTGGCGGTTACCGGTGATGGTGTTGATCTCACCGTTGTGGGCCAGATAACGAAATGGCTGCGCCAGTGGCCAGCGCGGTACGGTATTGGTGGAGAAACGCTGGTGGAACAGGCAAATCGCCGATTCCATGCGTAAATCGGCCAGATCCAGATAAAAACGTGGCAAATCGGATGGCATGCACAACCCTTTGTACACGTTCACCAGATTAGAGAAGCTACAGGCATAGAAGTGTGGGTCGTCTTGCAGACGCTTTTCAATGCGCCGACGCATCACAAACAGACGTCGCTCCACATCGCGTGGACGCCAACCGGCAGGGGCGTTGACAAAGACTTGCTCGATCACCGGCAGTGAGCTGAGTGCAATTTCACCCAGTACATCAGGATTGGTCGGGACTACACGCCAACCGACTAAAGAGAGGGTTTCGCGCTGTAATTCTTCTTCGGTAATTTGCCGGGCAAGGGCCGCTTTGCTAGGGTCAGGATTGAGGAACAGCATGCCGACCGCGTAGTTTTTGGCCAGATGCCAACCGCGCTCTTCGGCCACCATGCGAAAAAAACGATCCGGCTTTTGCATCAGCAGGCCGCAGCCATCGCCGGTTTTGCCGTCGGCTAAAATCGCACCACGGTGCTGCATTCTGGCTAACGCATGAATAGCGGTACGTACCACTTTGTGGCTGGGTTCACCCTCGATATGGGCGATCAGCCCGAAGCCACAGTTATCCCTTTCCTGGGATGAATCGTACAGCATGATTGCCTTCCTCCCTTGCCTGTACCGAACGACAAATTATTTGCATAAATCCGGTGAGCTCCATGCTCACCTCACAGCTTCCAGCCGACTTCCCAAATTAGCGATAAATGTTACATAGGTCAAACATTCTGTAATTGGCCAGCAACATCTAATTTCGCGATGCAACAGACTATTTTTACTTAGTATTCATTGAGTTATTAAGCTAGTTGCACAAATTAGGCGGCAAACAGCTGTTCTGTCGATTGGGCTTGCGGTAGCACGGCGTGAGTTTTTCTGGCCACTAGGCCAGTAATTCGTGGGTGGTGGGGGTGTCAGGTAAAATTTCGCTCTGTTTTTCTATCCTGTTGTAAAATAAAAAACAGGTCAGAACGTCGTTCTTTATGGATAGCGCGGAGCATAAACCGTGCACGGCGTACTGCATGATTATGAACAATTATTCGTTATTTATTCTTGCTCGGGGCAGAGATCTTGGGCGGGATGAGTGCGTCATAAAAATGAGTCAATGTCAGGTTGGGCAAGGCTTTGATCCGAGTCAGGATCGGGGGTTGCGCAACACTGTAATCTGAATGGTTTCGATCGTGGAAATAGACGCTGATGCAACTGAATGAACTGGTAAATATGTTTGGCAGCGATTTACACCGCCGCTACGGGGAGAAAATCCACAAACTGACCCTGCATGGCGGCTTTAGTTGTCCGAACCGCGACGGTACGTTGGGGCGTGGCGGCTGCACCTTTTGTAATGTGGCCTCGTTTTCCGATGAAAATGCGCAATATAAAAGCATTACTGAGCAAATTGCTGAACAGTCGACTAAAATTCACCGTGCGCGTCGTTATTTGGCCTATTTTCAGGCGTATACCAGCACCTATTCCGAATTATGCTTGCTGAAAAGAATGTATGAAGAGGCGCTGCAGCAGGCGGATATCGTAGGGCTGTGTGTCGGTACGCGGCCTGATTGTGTCTCTGATGCGGTACTGGATTTGTTGGCCGGTTATCAGCAGCAAGGCTATGAAGTCTGGTTGGAGCTGGGGCTGCAATCGGCGCAGGATCGCACCTTAAAACGTATCAATCGTGGGCATGATTTTGCGTGTTATGTCAAAACGGCCCAAGCAGCGCGGGCGCGTAACTTGAAAGTGTGTACTCACCTGATTGTCGGCTTGCCGGGCGAAGACAAAGAAGATTGCTTGCAAACCTTGGCGCAGGTTGTTGCTGCTGGTACGGATGGGATCAAGTTACACCCACTGCACATTGTCACCGGTAGCACCATGGCGAAAGCGTGGGAAGCGGGGCGGCAGCAGGCGATTGAGCTGGAGCCTTATGTGGATATCGCCGCGGAGATGATCCGTCACACGCCGGCAGAGATTATTTACCATCGGGTGTCGGCCAGTGCGCGCCGTCCGACGCTGTTAGCGCCGCTGTGGTGTGAAAACCGCTGGACGGGAATGGTAGAGATAAATCGCATTTTGGCGCAAAGAGGCGCGCAAGGTTCGGCTTTAGGTTCCCCTTTTCAATTAATCGGGTAAAGTGGGACGTTTCGCTGCTTATTTATACGACTTTTCATCAATTGCCGGTACGTGAATGACCATCTCTGCACTGTTTATGTTAGGGGTTATCCTAGGAGGACTGGGGTTAACCCTGCTCCTGTTGGGAATGCGTGCCTCGCGGCATCGTCCGGCCGGCGTATTGACGGGCTATGTTCGCTGGGAGCGTTGGCGCTACCGCTGGCGTAGCCAGCCTTACCGTCACTCTGGACGCCTGATGCAGCAGCTGTTTGATGCCAGCCCCGATCCGGTGGCGGTGATCAGCGAACGCGGCGTTTATCTCACCTGCAATCAAGCCTTTGCCCATATGCTTGGCGGGCCGCAGTGCACGGTAGCGCAGATTTGTGGTACTCGGCCTGTGGCGTGGAGCGCTGAAGATCGGGTGGCGTTTTGGGCGTCACAAGAGCAGCAAGTGCTCAATAGTGGCCTGCCGGTGTGTTATGAGGACTACTTCAGCACCCCCGATGGCACGGTGCGCTGGTTGGAGATCACCAAATCACCCTGTAACGGCCCAGAATACGCGGAGCGTGCGGTGCTGATTGTGGGGCGCGATATTACGGAGCGTAAGCGCACCGAGCAGCAATTGGCTGATGCAATTATGGATCTGCACACCTTAAGCTATTTCGATTGTGTGACCCGCATTGCCAATCGGCGTCATTTTGAAGAGCAGCTACATCAGCAGTGGCGTACCCATCAACGTAATCAGCGCTCGCTGGCACTGCTGTTGATTGATATCGATTATTTCAAAGCCTACAACGATCGCTATGGCCATCAGCAAGGCGACTGCGGTTTGCAGGCGTTTGCCGAAGTGCTTACTCACTCACTGTGGCGACCGCAAGATCTGGTGGCGCGTTACGGTGGCGAGGAGTTTGTGATCTTGTTGCCGGAAACCGATGAGCGTGGTGCAGAAGAAGTGGCGCGACGTATTCAGATCAATTTGCGTCAAGCCGATATTCCACACTCGGCGTCGGACATCAACGGCCACCTCACTTGCAGTATCGGCATTGCCGCGATGCAGCCCTCACCACTGGTGCATTGCAGCGAGCTGGTGCAACAGGCCGATCTGGCCCTGTATCAGGCTAAATCCCTCGGTCGTAACCGGATCTGTGTGACCGGTGAAACAGCCCACAGCGTCAAGGTGGAGCTGCAGGACGACACACAGTAAGATACCGCCCTAGGATATCATTTTAAAAAAACGGATCGGCGGTATGAACCGGATCAAGCTGCTTGCGCAATATTATGTGGATTTGATGGTGAAGCTGGGCATTGTCCGGTTTTCACTGTTGCTGGCAACCGCGCTGGTGGCGCTGGCCTTGTTGGTGCAAATCGGGGTCACCTTGTTTTTACAAGGGCAGGTGCATGGCATCGATGTAGTGCGCTCGGTGTTTTTCGGGCTGCTGATCACCCCGTGGGCGGTGTACTTTTTATCGGTGGTGGTTGAGCAGCAAGAAGAGTCGCGCCAGCGTTTGTCAGCACTGGTCAGTAAGCTCGAAGAGATGCGCGCGCGTGACTTGCAGCTAAATGCCCAGTTGCAAGAAAAAATCCAGCAGCTGAGCCTGGAAAACGAAGAGCGCTGCAAGGCTGAGCACGCACGTCAGCTGGCCATTGAAGATCTGGAAAACGAAGTGTTCGAGCGCGAACAGGCGCAAATTCAGCTGGCCCAGCAAAGTGCGCTGTTACGCTCGTTTCTCGATGCCTCCCCCGATCTGGTGTATTACCGCAACGAAAATGGCCAGTTCTCTGGTTGTAATCGGGCGATGGAGCTGCTCACCGGTAAGAGTGAAAAGCAGCTAATTGGCCTGACGGCGTGGGAGGTGTACAGCAAAGATATCGCGGCTAAAGTGGTGGAAACTGACACCAATGTATTCCAGCACAATATGCCGCTGACTTATGAGCTGTGGCTGGATTATCCCGATGGGCGCAAAGCCTGTTTCGAGCTGCGTAAAGTCCCGTTTTATGACCGTAATGGCGTGCGCTGCGGCCTGATGGGCTTCGGGCGCGATATTACCGAACGTAAGCGTTATCAAGAGGCGCAAGAAAAAGCCAGCCGCGATAAGACCACCTTTATCTCTACAATCAGTCATGAGCTGCGTACCCCGCTGAACGGGATTGTGGGTCTAAGCCGGATCTTGCTGGATACCGAGTTGAGTCCGGAGCAGCAAAAATATCTGAAAACCATTCACTTAAGTGCGATCACCTTAGGTCATATCTTCAATGACATCATCGATATGGACAAACTCGATCGTCGTCGTTTGGATGTGGCGGCTAAACCGGTCGATTTCACCGGCTTATTAAGCGATCTGGAAAACCTCTCCGGTTTGCAGGCTGAACAAAAAGGGCTGAAATTCCAGTTGATCCGGCATGAGCCATTACCGGATTGTATTGAGGCCGATGGCACCCGCTTGCGTCAGATCCTGTGGAATCTGGTGGGCAACGCGATGAAATTTACCCGTGAAGGGGGAGTGACTGTCAGCGTGCATGCCGAGCGCGACGCGGCGCAAACCTGCTTGTCGTTTGCGGTGCAGGATACTGGCATCGGTATTCCGGCTGCCGAGTTGGATAAGATTTTCGCCATGTACTATCAGGTCAAAGGCCAAGATGGGCGGCTTAATCCAACCGGTACCGGCATTGGGTTGGCGGTATCTCGCAAGTTGGCGCAGATGATGGGCGGTGATATTCAAGTCACCAGTGAAGAAGGCAAGGGTACTTGTTTTACCCTGACTGTCAGCGTGCGTGAGCTGGCGGCGGCGCAGCCGGAAGATGCGCCGGTGGCGGAGTGTGTACAACGGCCATTGCACATCCTGCTGGTTGAAGATATTGAGCTGAACGTGATTGTGGCGCGCTCGGTACTGCAAAAGCTGGGACACACTCTGGATGTGGCGATGACCGGCGCCGATGCGTTTTCACTGTTTGATCCATCGCGTTATGACTTGGTGTTGCTGGATATTCAGCTGCCGGATATGACCGGTTTTGATATCGCTCGGCGCTGGCGTGAAACCTATACCCAGTTGCCGCCATTGGTGGCCTTGACCGCCAATGTCTTGAAAGACAAGAGCGAATACTTGATTGGCGGGATGGATGATGCGCTGAGTAAGCCGCTGTCAGTACAGGCGCTGCAGGCAATGTTGCAACGTCAGTTACCGCAGCCAGCAGAGCTGCCGGTCAGTGCTCCGCAGCCAACGCCGGCAGCCGATGACAAAGCCGCGCCGGCACCGTCGGCCTTGTTGGATCTGACCATGCTCGAGCAATATCTGGAGTTGGTGGGGCCTACCTTGATGCTGAGCAATCTGGACTTGTTTGAGAAGGTGATGCCGGATTATCTGGCGATCCTCGACTCCAACATGACCGCCAAGGATCAAAAAGGCATTGTGTCGGAAGCGCACAAGATCAAAGGCGCCGCAGGATCGGTGGGGCTTAAACATATTCAGCAATTGGCGCAGCAGGCGCAGTCTCCGGATCTGCCGGCGTGGTGGGATAATGTGGCGGATTGGGTGGATGAGATCCATCGTGAGTGGCGTAATGACGTGCAGTTACTGCGCGGCTGGCTGCAAAGCCAAACGCCCGCAGAGCAGGGCAAAAAGCCGCGCTAAGTAAATGGGTCGGTTAAGGTCAACCGCCACGCTAGCGATATGCAGCCAACAAGATGCAGTAAAAAATATGTCGTGGGCGATATGTAGTATCGCTATATGTAGTTAAAAATGCGCAATAAAAAAACAGGGCCGACGGCCCTGTTTTTGTTGGTCAATTGCGTGGGCGTGGAATTACTCTTCCAGCTCGCCGCAGAAGCGGTAACCTTCACCGTGAATGGTGGCAATGATTTCCGGCGTATCTGCCACGGATTCGAAGTGCTTACGAATACGGCGGATAGTTACGTCAACGGTGCGATCATGCGGCTTCAGTTCACGACCGGTCATTTTCTTCAGCAGCTCGGCACGCGACTGAATCTTGCCCGGGTTTTCACAGAAGTGCAGCATGGCACGGAATTCACTGCGTGGCAGTTTGAACTGCTCGCCAGCCGGGCTAACCAGAGAACGGCTGTTGATGTCCAGAGTCCAGCCGTTAAAGCAGTACTCTTCCACCAGACGACGCTCTTCGCTGCCACCACCGATGTTCATGGTACGAGACAGCAGGTTACGGGCACGAATAGTTAACTCGCGTGGGTTAAATGGCTTGGTGATGTAGTCATCAGCGCCGATTTCCAGACCCAGAATCTTATCGACTTCATTATCACGTCCGGTCAGGAACATCAGTGCGATATTGGCCTGCTCACGCAGTTCGCGCGCCAGCAGTAAGCCATTTTTGCCCGGCAGGTTGATATCCATAATGACCAGGCTGATATCGTGGTCAGACAGCATCTGATGCATTTCGGTGCCGTCGTTGGCTTCGTGAACGATATAGCCTTCGGCCTCAAAAATACTTTTCAGAGTGTTGCGAGTGACCAGCTCGTCTTCGACGATCAAAATGTGCGGGGTTTGCATGTATGCTACCTAAGACAATACCAAAAATATGAATCTTGTTGTGCAATGTTGTGCATTAAAACTTAACATATTTTATCGGTAAGTGTTTACGAATCAATGCACAGGAATTAACGTAGAATTCAACTGCTTGCGCCTTCCTTAGGAGCGATGCGGCACTGATGCTCGCCGTAACACCGCAGATGTCGTCAATGACTCTTAATGGCAGGATACCTTCTAGGTGCGCAATATTCTATCTATGTAACAGCCTTATAACAATGGGCTATGTCAGACTAGTTGAAATAACGTAAATTTGCTTGATATATGTCAAGTTTAGCCGATCTGTCTGCTACTGGCTGCAATATTTTATAAAATATCATTATTTATCAATAAACTGTTTATCGATCTGTGCGGATTATCAGTTAATTGTTAACAGGGATTTTTATCGCCAGTGGAGCGGCACACAGATTTAGCCAAAAAGATCGCGTATGTTAATAAAGTTTAGATGATGGATAACAGAAGGATCGGACGATGTTGGATCTTTTACCTGATTTATGCGATGTGTACGCCGAGTCACTGACTGTGTTACCGCCGTGGTTTCGCTCTTATGGCGGGCGTGCCATCTTTTTTGGCCCTGTGGTGACCGTGCGTTGTCCGGAAGATAACTCACTGGTGCGTGATTTGGTGGCTAAACCTGGCTATGGACAGGTGCTGGTGGTCGATGGGGCGGGTTCATTGCGCCGCGCCTTGTTAGGCGATCAGCTGGCGCACAAAGCGGTGGCCAATGGCTGGGCGGGCATTGTGGTGTTTGGCGCAGTGCGTGATGTGGGGGAGCTGGCGCAGTTGCCTTTGGGGATCCAAGCACTCGGTGCTTGTCCTGTGAAAACTGATAAACGAGGCTTGGGCGAGCTGGGTATCAGCGTGGAGATTCAGGGGATCCGTATTCATCCTGGTGATTGGCTATATGCAGATTTGAACGGCATTGCTATTGCCCGTGAAGAGCTGAATTTGCGCTGTTTGCCTTGTATGCAAGCGGCTAATCCGCCAAGCAATACCGATCCGACGTTATAACGCGCATCCGCAACCACACCCTACCATCCACAACCCACAACCCACAACCCACAACTTACAGTCAGTGAGCCGCCAAGATTGCTAGGGGCTCACTGATTCGTTTTATACGTGTTATATAGGGTTTTACGCGAGGATGTTTATCGAGATGGCGTTTAAAAAGTTACGCCCAGACCGAGACCGAGCTGCACATCGGTTTGCGGATTGCTTGGTAAGGTAGTGGTTTGCACATTCATCCCCGCTTTGACGGCCAAAGAGCGGGTCAGGCTCAAGGCGCTACCAAAGGCAATGCTGCTTTGTTGGGCATTGGGGCGATTTTCTCGGCCAATACGACTTTCCAAGCGCAGATTCTGACTCCATTGATAGCTTACCCCACTGACCACCCCATTACTGTTGGCCGCACCGGTATCACCGCCATTATAGGCTTGCGCGGCGGTTTGCGAGGTACCGACTTGGTTGGCAATAAACCATTGCCATTCCGGGGTAATGCTGACGCTGACGCCACTGGCCACGTGCCATTCATCAAAGGCGGTCATTTCGTTACCGGCATCAAAATACGGACGCACCGAGATATCGGCCATCGACAGCGCATGCGCTGTCGTGCTCAGCAGTAAAGTGGCACTCACGCTTGCCAATAACGCTTGGCGCAGGGAGAGTCGCATCACGCGAAGAGGATTGGCGTGGCGGCCGTATAGCAGCAATGATGACAATGACAACATAGCCTCTCCCTGTGGCGTATAACGACTATTCATGTAAATAGCCAAAGACTCGCGCGAAAACCGTGCACCAATAGTGTGTCCGCTTTTACCACGCCGGTTTGCTGCGTGTCTCTCAGTATGGCTAAAAAATGACAAAATATCCGTTTAATAGCGGAACTTTTTTAATTTCGCGAGAAGCGTAACTTTCTGCGATAAGGAAAGACGTCTTCAATGTGGCCGTGGCGGATCTTATCTTGGATCTCTCGCCAGTAACGCGCTTCAAACAGATCCCCATGCAGCTCTTCAAAGATCTGGCGAATCTGCGGATTGATACACAAGAACGTACGGAACTCCTCAGGGAATATATCGTTCGGCCCGACGCTGTACCACGGCTCTGCGGACATCTCATCCTCCGGATAGCGTGGCGGGGGGATTTCGCGAAAATTCATCTCCGTCATGTAGTTAATTTCATCGTAATCATAAAACACCACGCGACCGTGACGGGTGACGCCGAAATTTTTGAACAGCATATCGCCGGGAAAGATGTTGGCGGCGGCCAGTTGTTTGATGGCGCTGCCATACTCTTCAATGACGGCGCGCAGTTGCTCGTCATTGGCCTGCTCCAGATAGAGGTTCAGCGGCGTCATGCGTCGCTCCATGTACAGGTGGCGGATAATCAGCTGGTCACCGTTTTCCTCCAACTGCGAAGGCGCTTCACGGCGCAGCTCATCCAGCAGCTCGGTGCAGACTCGATCGCGTGGCAGGATAAAGTTCTCATACTCTTGGGTATCTGCCATCCGCCCGACCCGATCGTGTTCTTTTACCAAGCGGTACTTGGCTTTCACCATCTCGCGGTTCATCTCTTTTTGCGGTGCAAACTGATCTTTAATCACCTTAAACACAGTGTCATAGGAGGGTAGGGTAAATACCAGCATCACCATCCCTTTCACGCCGGGGGCGATGATAAAAGGATCGTCCGAGTGCTCTAGATGGTGCAGATATTCGCGGTAAAACTCGGTTTTCCCGTGCTTCTGACAGCCGATGGCGGTGTACAACTCAGCGTGGCTTTTGCCCGGCAAAATAGTGTGTAACCAGCGCACGACCGCAGAAGGCACGGGGGCATACACCATGAAGTAAGAGCGGGCAAAACCAAACACAATGCTGGCTTCGTCAAACTCGGTCAGGCAAGTATCCACAAAGATCCCGCTGGCTTCGTTATGGTGAATCGGCAGGATGAGGGGCGTGGGCGGTGCATCCGGCCATTCAATGCGGCCAATCAGGTAAGCGGCTTTATTGCGAAAGAAAGGTTCGCGCAGCATGGTCAGACTGGCCTGTGCCAGTGTCTCTTCACTAAAGCGTGCGCGCAGCCGGCGCTGCAGCTGCTCGATATCCCGCGTGAGGTTTTCCCATGGCAGGGTAAATGGAGTGTCATTCAGCAATTGCGCCAATGCCTGCTCAAGGCGCGTGCTGACGCTAGCGCCTGACTGTTCGGTCAGTGGATAGCTTTTGTCTAATGGGCGCTGCGGCAAATCAAAGCGCGCCGGTTGTGAGCTAAACACAAACAGCTTATGCGGATTGAGATTGCGGTGCGAGAAGATGCGGCAATAGACCGAGTTAAAGAAACTTTCGGCAATTTCATAGCGCGGATAGTCATGTAGCAAGTCTTCGTAGGCGCGTTTGACCCGCATGACAAAATGGGCATCGGTATACAGGTTACCGGTCATGCTTTTGAGCTGAGCGACGGCCAAGGTGACATGATGATCATACAAATTGATCCGCTGCTTCATGGCATCTTGCACCGCAGCCCATTGGGCTTGTTCGAAGCGCTGCTGGGCACCGGCGGTGATCTCTAAAAAGCGTCCGTATTGGGCATCGAATCCTTGCAGGATCGTATGCGCGATCAGGTGTTCCAGTGCCGAGGTCATCATGCCATTCCTTCTGCCTGTTGCGATCTATTCGCTGACCAGCTGATGTCGCGTCGCCAAGCGGTGCGATACTGGCTCATAGTGGGCGATTGTCTGTGCTTTTATTTAGGTGAATATATGCACTGCATGGATTCACTATGGCGATCTTTTAACCAATGCGCAACTGGGGGAAATTGCATTTCTGGCTAAACTCGTTACAGTTGCCGGCGGTGAATGAATCAGGAACAAAACAATGCAGTTTCATATCGTACTGGTAGAGCCCGCGCGGGCAGAAAATGTGGGTGCGGCAGCACGGGCGATGAAAACCATGGGGTTTAGCTCACTGCGCATCGTGAACAGTGATGCCCATCGTCAGCCGGCGGCCGGATGGGTTGCGCATGGCTCGCAAGAAATCCTTGCCGAGGCTAGTACGTATGCCACGCTGGCCGACGCGGTGGCGGATGTGGAACTGGTAGTAGCAACCACGGCGCGTGAGCGCGGTCGCTTCAATTATTACGCGACTCCCGCTGAAGTGCTGACACAGCTGCAAGAAAAGCAGCAGTGGATGGGCTCCGCGGCACTGGTTTTCGGGCGGGAAGACTCCGGCCTGACCAATGACGAATTAGAATTGGCCGATATCCTGACCTGCGTGCCGATGCAGGCCGATTATCCCTCATTAAATTTGGGACAGGCGGTGATGGTGTACTGCTATCAGCTGTCGCAGTTAAATCAGCTGCAGCAAGAGCCGGAAACCCCGACTGATGCGGGGCAGTTAACCGCCTTACGCGCCCGCGTCGAGCGTTTACTGCAAACCTTGCAGGTGGCCGACGATCAGAAACTGGCCGATTGGCTGGATCAGCGCTTAGGGATGTTGGCTCAGCGCGACACCGCGATGCTGCACACCTTGCTGCATGATATCGAAAAAATGCTCGCGCTGAAAAACAACGCGTAATTATCAGATTGGCGCTGTCGGTTTCTCGAATTAACCGATTCAGCTAAGGCTGGCAGGATTTTATCCGGTAAAAATGGCTATTGCTGGTGTGGATTGAGTGATGGCTACGGAGAGAAAATCAGCCGATTGATTGACTTTAGCGCAATTTTGCTTTAACCAATAGAGTCACGACTGCGCGAAAAGTCTGCCCAGCAGGCTATGGCAATCACGGATCACCAACAACAGTTCTCTTACGACAGCTTACAACGAGAAGACGTAACACTATGATGAACGCTCAGCTGGTTACCCTGATTACGATTACAACCACCACCATTACCACCATCGGTAACGGGGCTGGCTGACGCGCGCAAATCAGATATCCAGGCCCGTTACCCTCACCGGAACGGGCCTTTTTTTTGCTACCCGTTTTCACAGCGCGACTCGGTGTCATGCGGTAACACGGAATGGATACGATGGATTGTTTGCTGTTACATGTCAGAGCGTGATCGCCCTGCATAACACGGCAAAACATAAAGTTAACGGAACCGTTATCCTGAGCGATACGGTAACGGAGATGGACTTGTAAAGGGAGTACAACGATGCGGGTATTGAAATTTGGTGGCACTTCTCTGGCCAATGCCGAACGGTTTGCACGTGCCGCTGACATCATCGAGAGCAATGCCCAGCAGGGGCAGGTCGCCGCGGTGTTATCGGCTCCAGCCAAAATCACCAACCATCTGGTGGCCATGATTGATAAAACCGTGGCCGGTCAGGATATCCAACCAAACCTCAATGATGCCGAGCAGATTTTTACTGATTTAGTGCAGGGGCTACATGCCGAGTTGCCAGCGTTTGCGCTGGAGAGCGTCAAGAGCATGTTGGCGCGCGAGTTTGCCAATTTGCGCCAGCTACTGCATGGGATCAGCTTGCTGGGGCAGTGCCCAGATAGCATCAATGCCAGCATTATCAGCCGTGGCGAGAAGATGTCGATTGCCATTATGGACGCGCTGTTTGTGGCGCGCGGCTATCCGGTTAAGGTGTTGGATCCGGTGGAAAAACTGCTAGCACGCGGTGGCTATCTGGAATCGACTGTGGATATTGAGGTATCGACCGCCCGTTTTCAGGCCGATCCTATTCCGCAAGGCGCGGTGGCCCTGATGGCAGGCTTTACCGCCAGCAATGAAAAAGGTGAACTGGTGGTGCTGGGGCGTAATGGCTCCGACTATTCCGCCGCGGTACTGGCCGCCTGTTTGCGCGCCGAGTGCTGCGAAATTTGGACTGATGTCGATGGCGTGTATACCTGCGACCCACGTTTGGTGCCGGATGCGCGTTTGCTCAAATCCATGTCCTATCCGGAAGCGATGGAGCTGTCGTACTTTGGCGCGAAGGTTTTGCACCCGCGTACCATTTTACCGATTGCACAGTTCCAGATCCCGTGCCTGATTAAAAACACGGCCAACCCGCAGGCCGAAGGCACCTTAATTGGCGCGGAAAGTGGCGCCGAGCAGCTGGAAGTCAAAGGCATCACTAACTTATCCAATGTGGCGATGCTGAACGTGTCAGGCCCTGGCATGAAAGGCATGGTCGGCATGGCGGCACGGGTGTTCTCGGTGATGTCACGCGCGGGGATCTCCGTGGTGCTGATCACCCAGTCGTCTTCTGAATACAGCATCAGTTTTTGTGTGCCGCAAGCCGAGTTAGCCAAAGCGCGCCGTGCGCTGAACGATGAGTTTTATCTGGAGCTGAAAAACGGTCTGTTAGAGCCGTTGGATGTGCAGGAAAAGCTGGCGGTGGTGTCGGTGGTCGGTGATGGCATGCGCACTGCACGTGGCATCTCAGCGCGCTTTTTCACTGCGCTGGCACAGGCCAACATCAATATCGTGGCGATCGCGCAGGGCTCGTCTGAGCGCTCTATCTCCGCGGTGATTGCCGATGAGAAGGTCACCGAAGCGGTACGGACCTGCCATGAGGCGCTGTTTAACTCTCGTCAGGTGCTGGATGTGTTTATCATCGGCGTCGGTGGTGTTGGTGGTGCGCTGGTCGAGCAAATTCGCCGTCAGCAGCCACGTTTGCTGGCGCAAAATATTCAACTGCGGGTTTGCGGCTTATCTAATTCACGCTCGATGCTGTTGGATGTTAATGGCATTGAGCTGGAGCACTGGCGCGATCAGATCAGCGCCGCCAATGAGCCTTATTCCTTTGCCCGCCTGATCCGGGTGGTCAATCAGTATCATCTGCTCAATCCGGTGATTGTGGATTGTACTTCAGATCAGAAAATTGCCGATCAGTATGCCGATTTCTTGGCCGCCGGTTTCCATGTCATCACCCCGAACAAGAAAGCCAATACGTCATCGCTCGATTATTACCGTTTGCTGCGCCGTACAGCACAAAGCAGCCGTCGTAAGTTTCTGTATGAAACCAACGTCGGCGCGGGTTTGCCGGTGATTGAAAACCTGCAAAACTTGCTCAATGCCGGTGATGAGTTGAGTCGCTTTAGCGGCGTGTTGTCAGGCTCCTTGTCATTTATCTTCGGTAAATTGGAAGAGGGCATGAGCCTGTCGGCGGCCACAGTGCTGGCGCGCCAAAACGGTTATACCGAGCCAGATCCGCGCGATGATCTCTCGGGGATGGATGTGGCGCGTAAACTTTTGATCCTCGCCCGTGAAGCTGGTTACCCACTGGAGTTGAGCGATATTCAGGTGCAAGGTGTGTTGCCAGCCAGTTTTGATGCCTGTGGCGATACCGCCTCGTTCATGGCGCGTTTACCGCAGTTGGATGCGGAGTTTGCCGCGCGAGTGGCGGCCGCCAACAGTGAAGGCAAAGTGCTGCGCTATGTTGGGGTCATTGAAGAAGGTCAGTGCCGCGCTGAAATTCAGGCGGTGGGGGCCGATGATCCGTTATTTAAAGTCAAAGATGGCGAGAACGCGCTGGCGTTTTACAGCCGCTATTATCAGCCGCTACCACTGGTATTGCGTGGCTATGGCGCGGGCAACGATGTGACCGCTGCCGGGATCTTCGCCGATCTGCTGCGTACCCTGCCGTGGAAACGGGGAGTCTAAGATGGGAATCAAAGTGTATGCCCCGGCCTCGATTGGCAATGTGAGTGTCGGATTCGATGTGCTGGGCGCGGCGGTCAGTCCGGTGGACGGTACCTTGCTTGGGGATGTGGTCAGTGCCGAGGCTTGCAGCGAACCGTTTGAGTTGGCGTGCCGTGGGCGGTTTGTCGATAAGTTGCCGGTCAATCCACAGGAAAACATCGTTTATCAGTGTTGGGTGCTGTTCAGTGAGCGCCTGCGCTTACAAGGCGGCAAGGTCAAACCGGTGCGGCTGGTGTTGGAAAAGAACATGCCGATTGGCTCGGGGCTAGGCTCTAGTGCCTGCTCGATTGTGGCGGCGCTGGTGGCGCTCAATGAATGGCATGAGCGGCCGTTTGATGAGCATGCCATGCTGGCCATGATGGGCGAACTGGAAGGACGCATTTCGGGCAGCGTGCACTACGATAACGTGGCGCCGTGCTATTTGGGCGGCTTGCAGCTGATGCTGGAAGAGATGGGGATCATCAGTCAGTCAGTGCCTTGTTTTGACGAGTGGTACTGGGTGATGGCCTATCCGGGCATCAAGGTATCGACTGCTGAAGCGCGCGCAATTTTACCGGCGCAATACCGTCGCCAAGATTGTATTGCTCATGGTCGTCATCTGGCCGGATTTATCCATGCTTGTTACAGCCATCAGCCACGGCTGGCCGCCCAGATGATCAAAGATGTGATTGCCGAGCCGTATCGCGAGCGGCTATTGCCCGGCTTTGCCGAAGCGCGTCGTCAGGCGCGCGATTGCGGCGCGCTGGCGACCGGCATTTCCGGCTCTGGTCCAACGCTGTTCTCGGTGTGCGCCGATTACGCGGTGGCCAGCCGTGTTGCGCGCTGGTTAAGTGATAACTATCTGCAAAATGACGAAGGATTTGTCCATATCTGCCGCATGGATCGGGCAGGGGCACGCATACTGGGGTAACGCATGAAACTGTATAACATCAAGGATCACAACGAGCAGGTAAGCTTCGCACAGGCGGTGCGTCAGGGATTGGGTCGCCAGCAGGGGCTGTTTTTCCCGTTTGATGTGCCGCTATTGTCCAACATCGATGAGCTGTTGGCATTGCCGTTTGTCGAGCGTAGTGCGCGCATTTTAAGTCGCCTGATTGGCGATGAGCTGACACCGGAACAGGTGCAGCAGATGGTGGCGACGGCCTTTGATTTCCCGCTGCCGTTGCAGCAGGTGTCTGGCTCGGTCTATGCGTTGGAGCTGTTCCATGGCCCGACGCTGGCATTTAAAGACTTCGGTGGCCGCTTTATGGCGCAGGTGTTGGCTGAAGTGGCGGGGGATGAAAAGATCACCATCCTGACTGCGACCTCAGGAGACACTGGCGCAGCGGTGGCGCATGCTTTTGCCGGCATCGAGCAGATCCAAGTGGTGATCTTGTATCCGCAAGGCAAGATCAGTCCGCTGCAGGAAAAATTGTTTTGTACACTGGGCGGCAATATTTCCACACTGGCTGTGGATGGCGATTTTGATGCTTGCCAAGCTTTAGTGAAACAAGCATTTGATGATGAAGCGCTGCGTCAGGCGATTGGCCTGAATTCGGCGAACTCGATCAACATTAGCCGCTTGCTGGCGCAAATCTGTTACTACTTCGAAGCGGTGGCGCAGTTGCCGCAGGCGGCGCGCAATCAGTTGGTGGTGGCGGTGCCAAGCGGTAACTTTGGTAACCTGACCGCCGGTTTGCTGGCTCAAGCGATGGGGCTACCGGTAAAACGTTTTATTGCAGCCACCAATGCCAACGATACCGTCCCGCGTTATCTGGCCACCAAAGAGTGGGCACCACGCGAGACGGTTGCCACGCTGTCTAACTCGATGGATGTGAGCCGGCCGAACAACTGGCCGCGCATTGAAGAGCTGTATCGCCGCAAAGAGTGTCAGATGCCGCTGTTGGCCTATGGCGCGGTCAGTGATGAAGCGGTCAGCGACACACTGCGCACACTGGATGCGTTAGGTTATCTGTGCGAGCCGCACGGCGCCACTGCCTATCAAGTGCTGTCTGAGCAGTTGCGCCCGGGCGAAACTGGCGTCTTTTTGTGTACAGCGCATCCGGCTAAGTTTAAAGAGAGTGTTGAAGCTATCTTGGCGCGCGATATTGACCTGCCGCCAGCATTGGCAGAGCGCGCGCAATTGCCACTGCTGTCGCAGGCCATGCCTGCGGATTTCGCTGCATTAAAGCAGTGGTTACAGCAGCATTTGCTGTAAGCGCTGGCTGTTAGCAGGGCGTAAGCGAGCGGGGTAAAACGCGTATTTACTTTGCTATTGCGCGACTCGGCTACTGCGTGAACAGCGCTGTGGCTGTCGCTATGAAGACCGTCTCCCTTGGGAGGCGGTTTTTTTATGTCCAAGCTTACTTTTGTTTTTTGTTTTTTGTTTTTGGGGCGGGGCTAAAAAGGAGCTGATATTTCAGTGTTGACGTTATGGGCAAGAATATCGCGCCGGTGCGCGCTAGCGTGCGGCGGTGGTGGGGATTGCGCTATGGGTGACTGATTTTCGGCTAGCGGGTGTTGCGCTCTTTTGTGGCGTGTTGGTTTTGGCCGCGCTGGGCGCATTAGCGTTCAGCTCTTGATGCACTTTACGTACGCTTTTGACCCACGCATCGTGGTATAGCTGCGCCATTTTTTCGCTGGTTGCTGCGCTGCGCGCTTCGCTCAGGGTGGCAAATTCACCGGTGACCACCAAATACCAGTCTTGGCCGCTGCGCCAAGTGCGATACAGATAGAGCGGGCTTTTGATCCCCGGTTCTTGCAGCAAGGCTTGTGCGATCGGGTAGTTACGCGTGGCCAGCAGTTGGATGGTGTAATTGCTGTTATTCATGGCCCGTAATTTAGGCAGGGTTTGTTGCAATAATTCGGCCTTGTTCAGCGCTATGCCTAATTGCGCCTCATGGTTGGCACTCGGCGCTTGGCGCTGGTGGTCTGGCTCGGTTGTGTCGGCTAGGGCTAAGTCAGCCGTTTGTGCTGCGCTAGGGGATGTGTCTGGATTGGTGGCTTCTGCTTCAATATCAGTGGCCGTAGGAAGCGTGGTTTGTGCTATCAGAGGCTGCAATTGCATGCCGGCTTGAAACAGTACCGGCGTTTCGGCGCGCCGATGTGCGGAAACCTGATAACGACCGATATTGCTCTGCGCTTTCATGCTACTGACCAATGATTTGGCCACCACTTCATCATTGATGCCATTAATCAGGAGTGAGTTGCCATCAATCGGCATTTGAATAATGGGCGTTGCCAGCAGTTGGCCATCAATCAAAATCGCTAAATTGCCACGCACGTGTTCACTGGTTTGCTGCGAGAGAATCGCTTGCCCTTGCGGCGCGAGGTCAAGACGCAGTGTCGGCCCGCTGCCATCCATCGAATAGATATAAAACACATCATCAATGTGCTGGCATTGCAGCAGTGTCGGCGAAAGGTATAGCTGCTCGCCTTCGGGATTGCGATAGGTGAGGGCCTGCGCGCTGGCGGATGGGTACAGCAAATGTAGGGTCAGGCGTGGGGTGCAAGTGGTCGGTTTGAGTGGTGCGGCGCAACCGGACAGGAGCAACAATAAACAACACACGCTGTACGTCAGATAACGGTACAGCGTGTGTGAGTTGAACGGGCATCCGTGCCGGTTACGCATGGTTTGCTTAACTGAGCATCAATTAGGCTTCAGCAGGCTTGTTGCTGGCTTCGGTTTCCGCTTCAAACCCAGTATCGACCAGCAGGCTGATGGCACCATCACCGGTTACGTTACAGGCGGTACCGAAGCTGTCTTGTGCCAGATACAGGGCAATCATTAGCGCCAGTTGCGCTTCGGTAAAACCCAGCATTGAACCCAGCAGCCCCAGTGCTGACATCACCGCGCCACCCGGAGCTCCTGGTGCAGCAATCATGGTGATCCCCAGCATCAGAATGAACGGCAACATGGTCATCAGGCTTGGGATATCCATGTGCTGTGCCAGATACATCACCGCAGTAGCACAGGTTACCAGTGTAATGGTAGAGCCTGACAGGTGGATGGTGGCGCACAGAGGGATGGTGAAGTTCGCAACGCCTTCGTTCACGCCCATCGCTTTGGTCTGACGCAGAGTGACCGGAATGGTGGCGGCAGAAGACATGGTACCGACCGCCGTGAAGTAAGCTGGCAGCATGGTACGCAGCAGGAACAGCGGTGAACGACCAGAGATGATCCCCGCGCCGACATACAGCACGGTCAGCCACAGCCAATGCATCACGATGGCCAGCGCCAGCACGATCCCGAAGGTTTTCAGGGTGGTGAATACCGTGCCTTCGATGGTCATTTCAGCAAAGACCCCGGCAATGTAGAACGGCAGTACCGGAATGATCACCTTGGCTAGCAGACCGTCGATGATATCGCGGCCGCCATCACTGGCTTCTTTCAGGGTTTTATTCTGGGTCTTGCTGATACCGATCCCGAACAGGAAAGCGGTTGCCAGCGCGGTCATCACGCCAAACAGTGGCGGGATCGACAGTTGAATAAACGGTGTCAGCTTGTTGGCAACGGCTTCTGTGTTCACTGCGTTTTCGGCGAGCAGTGGAATAACCTGACCGGCAATCAGGAATGCACAGGTACCCGCCACGATGGTCGAGGCATAAGCCAAGATCACGGTTTTACCCAGGATTTTACCTGAGTTACGCGGCAAGCTGGCGATCCCGCTGGTGATGAAGAACAAAATAATCAGTGGGATGGTGAAGTTAATCAGTTCTCCGATCAATGACTTGGCAGTCAATAGTAGACGGATAACCCATTCGGGGGCGTAAAAGCCCAAGAGTAGCCCGGCCAGTATCCCGGCGATGAGCTTGGCGATAAGTTTCATGAGAAGAATCCTGTACTAAATTCTAATGGCTATATTTTTTATTGCTAACAGTTACGAACTGTGTAGCTGTATCAAACAAAATACCATAATGAATTAGAGATTTCTGTGACTAATTACGGGGAGTATCAGGAGATTTCATGTAAATGAAACAGGCGGTTAGAAACCGCCTGTTGGAGAGAAGCATCAGAGAGGATGAGAACATCCGGCGGGGATTTTTCCCGCTGCCAATTACAGGCTCTGAGTGAAAGTACGGGTGATAACGTCGCGCTGCTGCTCTGGAGTCAGAGAGTTAAAACGTACCGCGTAACCAGATACACGGATAGTCAGCTGCGGGTATTTTTCTGGATGATTAACAGCATCTTCCAGCGTTTCACGCTGCAGAACGTTAACGTTCAGGTGCTGACCGCCTTCCACACGTACAGTCGGTTGTACGTCCAGCGCTACTTCACGGTATTCGATTTCGCCCAGATCGTTAACTGGAACGATTTGATCTTCAGCGTATTCGCTCTTGGCGCATACACAACGCGCTTCACCGGTGGTGCTATCCAGCAACCAGAAAGAGTTCAGCAGTGCATCATTGGCAGCTTTGGTGATCTGAATCCCAGTAATCATAGCGATCTCCCGCAAGGTAATTATAGAAAGAGTTGATAGTTTACAACCTTTGTTGATGGTTATTGTGTGACCTTGTTTGATGTATGTCAATATCCGGATTCAAAGTAAGGTTTATTCAAATGTATAAAAATGATCTCGCGCACATCGTGAGATGCGCGCTGAAAGGTGAAAATTGATCTGGATTCGGTTTTATGGCTGGCGTTTTTCGATTTTGTCGAACTGCAGAACGTTTAAGAAGTCGTGTTGATACTGCTCTTCCAGTGAATGGCGCCAGTATTGATTGGAGAGTGGAAGCAGAAAAAAGTATTCGCGCGCGGTGTCAGTCACAAAGGCCATGCCGAGCGGCATCAGCTCATGATGAATGTCGTGCACAAAGTCCACGCTGAATTTAGTCCGTCCGCTGAGTTGGCTGATGTCCTTACGAGTCAGGTAGACGCCTTGTTTATTGTTTTTAAAGCGCTCAAACAGCCAGTGAGCAAACTCTTTTGCGCTGATCATCGACATAAGTTGCCTCACGCACAGTCAGAGGAGTGGTGTTAACAGTTTAGCAACAAGCGCAGAACTGCGCCAAACCGCCGGCGCTAAAATGCGACCTTAGCGCAGATCTGGCGCAGATAGGCGCGTGCAAGGCTGGATAAGCCAGTAGCGAAGGGGGTAAGCTTACGCCTTGTTAACGATTATCTGAGTGGAGATGCACATGCCCGAGCTGAACTGGAGCGATGTGATTGGCGCTGAAAAGCAGCAACCCTATTTTCTGGACACCATGGCCTATGTAGCGGCTGAGCGCGCGGCGGGGAAAGAGATTTATCCGCCCGAGCACGATGTATTCAATGCCTTTCGCTACACCCCGTTTGAGCAGGTAAAAGTGGTGATCTTAGGGCAAGACCCGTATCACGGCCCCAATCAGGCGCATGGTTTGTGTTTCTCGGTGCTGCCAGGGGTGCCGGTGCCGCCTTCTCTGGTCAATATGTACAAAGAGCTGGTGCAGGATATTGCGGGCTTTCAGATCCCGCAGCACGGTTATCTGAAAAGCTGGGCCGATCAGGGCGTGTTGCTGCTCAACACCGTGCTGACCGTGGAGCGTGGTCAAGCGCATTCGCATGCCAAGTTGGGCTGGGAAACCTTTACCGATCGCGTGATTGCTGCCGTCAATGAACATCGCCAAGGAGTGGTCTTCTTGCTGTGGGGCGCGCATGCCCAGAAAAAGGGCCGCATTATTGACCGTCAGCGTCACCATGTGCTCACGGCGCCGCATCCTTCGCCATTGTCGGCACACCGTGGTTTCTTGGGTTGTCGCCACTTTTCACAAACGAATCAGCTGTTAGCACAGCAAAATTTACCGGCCATTGACTGGCAACCGGTGCTCTAAATCGAGTTAGCTACGTGCTACAAGCGCGAGCCGTGTTACATAGCTGAAACGCGTCACTTCAAGTGTGTGAGGTTGATTAAAAAATCAGCATTTATCCTCAGCAGTGTTGGCCGAGAGTGGTACAACAAGGAGCATTGGGGATAACACGCCAGAGAAGACCAGCGCCTGCGGGGATTGTCAGTACCGGTGGTCTGGGTCATCAAACGCCGCCTTTCCATCGCGAAGGGAAGGGCGTTCAGTGTGGCCCCAAGGACGATATCCACGGACAAGGAGAAGATCATGCTGCTGACCCAGTTGACGCGTGAGCATACCAATATCAGCCGGTTACTGGCGGTTCTGGAAGAAGAGTTAGCCGGGCTAGAGCGTGGCGACGGGGTAAATTACCGTCTGCTGCGCGATGTGGCGGAGTACCTGATCCCACATGCCGAACAGCATCACCACTGCCTCGAAGATCAGATTTATACCTATTTCAGCATCCAGTATCCGGATGAGGCGGCGCAGATAGCGTCACTGGCACAGGCCCATGAGACGTTGTCGGCGGCGTGTCAGCAGTTTTATGCCCTGCTGCAGATGGTGATGGCGGATCAGATTATTCCAACCGCGCTATTAACGGAAAAAGTACGCTATTTCATTGCATTGCAGCGTCAGCATATCGTGTTGGAAGAGCAACAGATCTTTCCTTTGCTGAAAACCACCTTGCAACCGGCGGACTGGCAGCAGTTGATGGGGCAATTACAGCCGTTAACTGCCGATCCGTTATTCGGCGATGCCATCACTGCTCAATATGTGCAGCTGGCGACCCGTTTACAAAGTGCGGTGAGCTAAGGCTTCGGCGGGTGGCCAAGACTCTGTCTTGATAAACGCTAAGAGATGCTGAGAAACGGCAGACCCGCCAGCGGCGGGTCTGAAAAGGGGCTTAGAAACGCAGGTCTTCCAGTGAGTAGTCGTTCAGAATATCGATGCTTTTCAGTTCGCGTTGCAGGCGGTACTTGTCTTTCAGTGCTTCGATTTCACGCCATTTCCTTTTCTTCTGCTGTTTCCCTCCACGTGAAGTTTTCTCACTCGTGTCAGTTTCGTCGAAGAAATACCCTTCCATGGTGTTACCTCGCTACGTGTTAGTGCTACGTGGTTAATCGGTTTTGGTAATAGCACAGCAAGGTTGAAAATAGAACAAGTTGGTGACGGTTTTGTTGTGTGGCGATGAATTATTTTCTGGGCTGTGATCGGCAACAAAAAAGGTGCGATATACGCACCTTTTTGCAGATAGTTGCATAGCAACTGGGCGATTACAGACGCGCTTCGATCATCTGCTCCAGTTTGCCTTGGTCGACGGCAAACTTACGGATACCGTCAGACAGTTTTTCGACAGCCATTGGATCTTGGTTGTGCTGCCAGTAGAACTCCGCTTCGGTCATGCGTGCAGGACGCGGCAGAACTTCACCGTGGTATGCCAGTTTCACTGGCAGTTCGCCTTCGGCTTCAGCCAGCTCTTGCAGCAGGTTCGGGCCGATAGTCAGGCGGTCGCAACCGGCCAGCTCGGTGATTTCACCGATATTACGGAAGCTCGCACCCATAACCACAGTGTGGTAGCCGTGCTGCTTGTAATAGTTGTAGATAGAGGTCACGGAGATGACGCCCGGATCTTCATGCGGCGCAAAGCTCTTCTGTTCGGTGTTGGCTTTGTACCAGTCCATGATGCGGCCCACGAATGGGGAGATCAGGAACACACCGGCTTCCGCACAAGCGCGTGCTTGGGCGAAGGAGAACAGCAGGGTCAGGTTACAGTTGATCCCTTCTTGCTCTAAGATTTCTGCCGCGCGAATACCCTGCCAAGTCGAGGCCAGTTTAATCAGAATACGGTCATTGCTGATTCCGGCTTCGTTGTACAGACGGATCAGCTTGCGAGCTTTAGCCAGACTGGCTTCGGTGTCATAAGACAGGCGCGCATCCACTTCAGTGGAGATGCGTCCTGGAACAATTTTCAGAATTTCCAGGCCGATGTTGACAGCCAGTTTGTCGGCGGCATCAACGATTTGCTGGGCTTTATCCTGACTCTGTGCCTTGGCATAACGAACGGCATCATCGATCAGCGGCGCGTACTCCGGGATCTGGGCGGCGTTGAGGATCAGTGACGGGTTAGTGGTGGCATCTTCCGGTTGGTAACGTTTGATGGCTTCGATGTCGCCAGTGTCCGCTACAACTGTGGTGAGTTTGCGTAGAGCAGAGAGTTTGTCAGCCATTTGTAGTTATCTCGACGTTGGTGTGCGTGGAAAAACCGGTTCTCGGATTATCCGGATAATTCAGTACACGGCTGCATAGCCAGTCGGTGTCAGGGCAGCAGACAATAGAAGAGGTGGCAGACCCAACCTCTGTGTTGCACTGGCATCAATTGCATATGCAGATCCTTCCTGGTTGGCTTGTGATAATAGCACGTGGGGGCATACCTGAGTAAGGGCAGAGGTTTTTGCGGAAACGGTTATCCGGTGTGATCTTTGTAACAATTTTCAGTGTATGCTATCTTATTTTTGCGCAATCGTTTGGTTAGCAATTGCAAATTGACCTTTTTATCTATACACCGTTACCCTGTTTTGGTTCTACGGCAGAACAATCTGCTCCGCAGCAGTGCCAACTGCAGTGACGGCAGCAGAAATAAGCTCTGAAGAAACGGAGCAACTATAATAATTTTAATATTAAATATCTGATTTCATAACTATTTTTCAGAGGGTTTGCTGTGAATGCCTTAATCTCGTTTGTTAACGATCTCCTATGGGGATCGGTGCTTATCTATTTCTTGTTGGGTGCTGGACTGTTTTTCACGCTGAGATTGGGTTTTCTGCAAATCCGTCATTTCGGTCATATGTTCTCCATCTTGCGTCGCAGCCGTCGTTCCGATGATTCCGGTATCTCCTCTTTCCAAGCTTTATGTACCAGTCTGGCCGCCCGTGTCGGGACCGGTAACCTGGCCGGTGTTGCCGTGGCGCTGACACTGGGTGGCCCGGGTGCCATTTTCTGGATGTGGGTGGTCGCTTTCATCGGTATGGCGACTGCGTTCGTCGAAAGTACGTTGGCGCAGCTGTACAAGACCAAAGATGATCAGGGCAACTACCGTGGTGGTCCGGCGTATTACATGGAAAAGGGCCTTGGCATGCGTCGGATGGGAGTGCTGTTCTCCATCTTCTTGATCATCGCCTTCGGTCTGGTGTTTAACGCGGTTCAGTCCAACTCCATTGCGCAAGCGATGCATGTGGCCTTTGGTGTGCCGCAGCTGGGCGTGGGAATTGGTCTGGTGGTGCTGACCGCGGTGATCATCTTCGGTGGTGTGCGTACCATCGCCCGCGTGGCAGAGCTGATTGTGCCGGTGATGGCGCTGGTTTACCTGCTGCTGGCCCTGTATGTCGTGGGTATCAACATCAGCAAGCTGCCGGATGTGATTGCACTGATCGTGAAAAGTGCGTTCGGTTGGCAGGAAGCGGCGGCCGGTACCTTGGCGTACACCATTAGCCAAGCAATGATTAACGGCGTGAAACGCGGTCTGTTCTCTAACGAGGCCGGTATGGGCTCGGCGCCAAACGCTGCAGCGGCCGCTTCGCCGTATCCGCCACACCCAGCTTCACAAGGTTATGTGCAGATGCTGGGCGTGTTTATGGACACTATCGTTATCTGTACCGCCACCGCGGCAATTATCCTGACTTCCGGCACGCTGGAAACCGGTCAGGGTATGAGCGGCATCGATCTGACGCAACGTGCGCTGTCGACTGCGGTGGGTGATTGGGGCGCAATCTTCATCGCAGTAGCGGTGTTCTTCTTCGCCTTTACCTCTATCATCGCCAACTATGCGTACGCAGAAACCAACTTGGTATTCTTGGAGCACAACGGCAATAAGCGTTTGCTGATGTTCCGTGGCATGGTACTGGGCATGGTGATTTTCGGCGCCGTGGCCGAGTTGCCAATTGTTTGGGCGATGGCGGATATCTCTATGGGCCTGATGGCGCTGACTAACCTGATTGCTATCTTGTTGCTGTCAGGTACCGCTATCAAGCTGGCCAAGGATTACAACGAACAGCTCGACTCTGGCAAGCTGCCAGTATTTGATGTACGTAAGTATCCTGAGCTGCACAGCCAGCTTGAGCCAGGCATTTGGGATGATCCAGACGCGCTGCGTAAAATGGCCGAATAACAGATTCAGCTATTGCAGCCATTGAAAAAGCCACGCGGGGAGTTCTTCAACCCCGCGTGGCTTTTTTGTTACAGTAACCTATCAGATTGGAGCGAGTGTTGAGGCTCGCCGCGGTAAGGCGCATCGAGTGGCCTGTCGCCCTATTTTGTCGCATGAGGATGAGCGCGCTATGTTGATTGTTATCTCGCCGGCCAAAACGCTGGATTACACCAGTCCGCTGGCTACCACCCGTTTTACCCAGCCAACGCTCTTGGCACCGGCCGCTGAGCTGATTGACATCTGCCGTGCGCTGACTCCGGCACAAATTGCTTCCTTGATGAGCATCAGTGACAAACTGGCTGGCCTGAATGCGGCCCGTTTTGCCGAATGGCAACCGCCGTTTAGCCCAGAGAATGCGCGGCAAGCGATTTTGGCCTTTAAAGGCGATGTGTATACCGGTTTGCAGGCCGAGCAATTTAGTGAAGCGGATTTTGATTTTGCCCAGCAGCACCTGCGTATGTTGTCCGGTCTGTATGGCGTATTGCGGCCGTTAGATTTGATGCAGCCGTATCGCTTAGAGATGGGGACTCGCTTGGCCAACCCAGCAGGTGCCGATCTGTACCGATTCTGGGGCGAGCAGATCACTGAGACATTGAATCAGGCCTTGCAAGAGCAGGGCGATGCGGTGCTGATTAATCTGGCATCGGATGAGTATTTCAAAGCGGTGAAACCGGCCAAATTGCGTGCGACGATTATCAAGCCGGTGTTTCAAGACCGCAAAAACGGTAAGTACAAAATCATCAGCTTCTACGCCAAAAAAGCGCGCGGCCTGATGAGCCGTTTTATCATCACCGAGCGTTTGACCGAGCCTGAGCAGCTCAAAGATTTTGATTATGAGGGCTATGCGTACTGCCCAGAGGCATCTACCGAATTGGAGTGGGTGTTCCGCCGCGATGCGGAGCTGTAAGTGGTAGTGAGTGATGGCGGTAGGATGGGTTCACCCTAACGTTAATTCACGTAAGCTCTAATGCAAGCAAGCACCAAATAGCACACAGCCCGCGCAAGGCGGGCTGTGTATGGGGATGTGGGGTACGTTGACCGATTAATCGTCGTACTCATCCTCGGCGGCGCGTTGTGCGGCCAGAGCGCGTTTACGCTCGGCGCGTGCAGCGGCCTCCAGCTTTTGCTTCGCGGCCACGTTCTCTTCGTTGCTCGCTTGACGACGCTTACCGATGTTTTTCTTGTCGCGAACCCGGATTTTGGTTTTCTCTTCCGTTTTCTGCTCCAGCTTCTCGGCGCGTTTTTTCTTCTGCCGCTCTTTTTGCTTCTTCGATGGCCCTTTACGACCTTCGTGCTTCGGCGCTTTGGTCTGTGGACGCAATTCGTCGACTACGCGGTACTTCAGCTCTTCGTTGATGTAGCGGGTAATTTTGCCCAGCAGGTCAAAATCGTGCGCTTCGACCAACGAGATAGCGGTACCTTTACGGCCAATACGACCGGTACGACCAATGCGGTGCAGGTAAGCATCGGCGGTGCGTGGCAGGTCGAAGTTAAATACGTGGCTGATGTCATCGATATCGATACCACGGGAGGCGACGTCGGTCGCTACCAGCACTTTGATATCGCCGTTTTTCAGCTTATCAATGGCGCGGGTACGCTGGGTCTGCGCCATTTCCCCTTCCAGATAACCGGCAATAATGCCCTGACGGTGCAGGTTATCCACCAGCTCACGAACTCGCTCACGCTTGCGCACAAACACGATCGCGCGGGTGACATCGTCTTGCTTGAGCAGGTGCGCCAGCAGCGCAGTCTTGTGCTCCAGATTATCGGCGCGGTAGTAGAACTGCAGGATCTTCTTGCGCTCACGGCGGCTCGGCTCAGCCTCGATCTTCACCGGATCGTTCAGCAGACGATCGGCAAAGTTTTGCAGCGCATCACCTTCCAGTGTGGCGGAGAACAAGAAGGTCTGGTTACGCCAGCGCGTTTCGGCGGAGATCTTCTCGGCGTCCTGACCGAAGCCCATTTGCAGCATGCGGTCGGCTTCGTCAAAGATCAGAATTTCAACGGCGCGGCAGTCAAAGTTCTCTTCTTTGATGTACTGCAGCAGACGACCTGGGGTCGCTACCACGATATCTTGGTTTTTGCTGAACACTTCAGCGTGGTTCAAATACGCCACACCACCGGTGATGGTCGCAATCGCCAAATGGGTATTAGCGGCCAGCTCACGGGCCTGATCGGCGACCTGCATAGCCAGTTCACGGGTTGGTGTTAAGACCAGTACGCGTGGGGCACCCGGCTTTTTACGTGGGTAGTCCAGCAGGTGCTGGATCGCCGGCAGCAAAAACGCGGCGGTTTTACCGGTACCGGTAGGGGCCGAGCCCATTACATCGCGGCCTTCCATGGCAGCAGGAATGGCTTCGCTCTGAATGGCGGTTGGGCGTTCGTAGCCCTTATCCTTCAGTGCAGCCAGAAGACGTGGATCAAGATCTAATTCGGAAAATTGTGTCGCTACCATGGTTCACCTCTTTTGCGAGGAAGGGATTATACCCTTGCCGGCGTTTTGCTTCACGCCCCTTCACGCGTTAATGTATTTCGCCTATTCTTGGCAGCCCGCAATACGGAGTCTGCCATGTCTGATAAATCCTCATCCCCTGTCACTGCGCCACTTAATGCGTCGGCAACGCCGTCGCGAGCAGCATTGCCACGTAATGGCTTTACCTTTAAGCAGTTTTTTGTGGCACACGATCGTTGCGCGATGAAAGTCGGCACGGACGGGATCCTGCTGGGAGCCTGGGCTTCGCTGCAAGGCGTGACAAAGGTTCTGGATATCGGAACGGGAACGGGACTAATAGCGCTGATGTTAGCACAACGCTCGCCATCTGACACACAGATTACCGCCATCGATATTGATGCCGATGCTTGTCAGCAAGCGGCTGAGAATGTCGCGGCATCGCCGTGGCCGGATAAAATTCTGATTCAGCACTTACCGCTGCAGCAGCTGGCCGCCGAAGCGCCGGCCGAGCAGTTCGATTTGATTGTCTCCAATCCGCCCTATTTTACCCCTGGGGTAGCCTGCCGTGATAACCAGCGTGAGCAAGCACGTTATACCGATACCTTGACTCACCAAGCCTTGCTGGACGCCGCGCGGCCGTTGTTAAACCCGCTCGGGCGCTTGTGTTTGGTGCTGCCATACAGCGCCGGTTTGGCGTTGCAAAGTGCGGCGGAACAACAGGGCTGGGTTTGTTATCAAAATGTAAGCGTAAGTGGTCGCGAGGGAAAAGCACCTCAACGGATTCTGCTGGAATTCGGGTTGTCGCCCCAAAAAACTCAGAACAATACACTGGTTATAAACAACTCTGACGGAAGTTATCACTGCAACTATCAGGATCTCACAAAAGATTTTTACCTTTTTATGTGATCGCATTGCACAGCCTAAGCGGATCATACATGATGCTGGTAAGTGAACAGTAAATAGCGGGTTATTCTGATTAACAATTAATCAACAGCCGGACAGGGTGTACTACCAATCTGATACGGCGCAGAATCCTGACAAATAAGCATCACTACTTTTCACGTTTACCAGCCAATTTATTATTCAGACTGTTTTTTCTGGTGATTTCTTCGCCACTGCCTTCTGTTGCCTGAATTCTGGTAAATGTGTTGACCGACAGACTTTTGTGAATAAGAGGTATTGCCGTGAAGCAGACATTAAAATGGCAAGATGTGATGGGATTGGGCATGATGACCTTTGCCTTCTTTTTGGGCGCTGGCAACATTATTTTCCCTCCGTTGGCTGGCCAACTGGCAGGTGACCATGCGCTGTATACCACCCTGGGCTTTCTGGCGACTGCGGTCGGCCTACCTCTGATTTCGATTATTGCCGTGGCCCGTGCGGGCGGCGGTCTGCCGAACATGACCCGCGATCTGCCGGCCGGGTTCGGTACTTTTGCGTCCGTGCTGCTGTTCATCGTGATTGGTCCTGCGTTTGCCGCGCCGCGTACTGGTCTGGTGGCTTATGAAATGGCGCTCAAACCGTATTTTGCCGCGCCGGATGCCACGGTGCAGATGCTGGTGACTGCGGGTTTCTTTGCTATCGCGATGGCGCTGTCGTGGAGCCGTGGTGCGCTGATCGACAGCATCGGTAAAGTGATGACGCCAGTGCTGTTCCTGCTGCTGGTGGTGCTGGCGGTTGCCGTGGTCGTTGCGCCGCAAGGCGTGGTAGAAGCTGCGCAAGGCGATTACATCGCGACGCCGTTTACCAAAGGTTTCTTGGATGGCTATAACACCATGGATACCTTTGCGGCGCTGATGTTCGGCATGCTGATTGTGGATGTGATCCGCAGCAAAGGCATCACCGATACCAAGCAAACCTGTAACTACTTGATCATTGCCGGTCTGATTGCGGCGGCGGGTCTGGCGTTTGTGTACGTGTCCTTGTTCCGTCTGGGTGCCACTTCTGGCGCGATTGCCGGTGGTCTGGATAACGGTGGCGCTATCTTTGCCGCTTATGTACAAGCGCTGTTCGGTCAGCCGGGTCAGTGGATCTTGTCTGCCGTCGTTATTCTGGCCTGTATGACCACGGCGGTTGGCCTGATCAGTGCGTGCTCTGATTACTTCTCTAGCCTGACTGCGCTGAGCTATCGTCAGTGGGTACTGATTTTAGGGGTTATCTGCGCAGTGGTGGCGAACGTTGGCTTGAGCACCTTGATCAGCCTGTCGGTACCGGTACTGTACGCGCTGTATCCACTGGCTATTGGCCTGGTAATGCTGACTTTCGTGCGCCCATGGCTGAGAAATCCAGCGCTGAGCTATCGCTTGGTTCTGGGTGTGGCACTGGTGTTCAGCTTGATGGATGCGGCAGTGGCGGCGGGTGTGAATCTGTCGGTGATGAGCTTCCTGCCACTGTTTAGCAAGAGCATGGCGTGGGTGTTGCCAACTGCAATCGCGTTGGTGGTGGCTCTGATGTTGCCTGCTCGTGAGCAAGCCTCACAGGTGCAAACGGCTTAATCACTCGCCAAAGAAAGTTTAGAATGCAAAACGGCGCCTTGGGCGCCGTTTTTGTTTTGGTACTCGCCACTTACAACTGTTCGGCGATTTCCGTGAGGATCTGCTCACACCAGCGTTGGATACGCTCATCGCTTTGGCTGTACTGGCTCTCTTCATCCAGCGCCAGCCCAACGAAATGCTGCTGATCGTCGGTAAGGGCTTGTGAAGCACTGAACTCATAGCCTTCGGCGGGCCAGTAACCGATGCTGCGGGCGCCACAGGCGCTGACTTTCTGATGCAGCATACCGAGGGCATCCAAGAACCATTCGCCGTAACCGAGTTGATCGCCCAAGCCATACAAGGCGACCAGTTTGCCTTGCAGGGCGGCGGTTTGCGCTGGGGTGTCGAACTCCGCCCAACGGGTAGCCCAATCTTCTTGTAGCTCGCCGAAATCCCAGGTCGAAATGCCGAGGATCAACGCATCGTACTGCGCCATGTCGGTCAGTGGCGTGTCTTTAATATTGTGCAGGGTCACCAACTCTGCCCCGATCGTATCGCGGATTTTTTCTGCTGCCATTTCGGTATAGCAGGTGGTTGAACCGTAGAATAAGCCGATTTTCATGTTACATACCGTATCCGGGTGGTGAATGCCGCGAGTGTAGCAGATCTTGCTTGCCATTGTGCCACAGCGCGGTAACGTAGAGCCCCATACCGATACAGGAGGAGCCGTGCAGCAGGATCACGCATTACAAAATATCGCACTGGTTGAACAATTTCTCGATGCCATCTGGATGGAGCGCAATCTGTCGGAGAATACACTGGCGTCGTACCGGCATGACATCAACCCGCTGTTGGCGCGTTTGGCGCGCAGTAACGCTTCTTTGCTGAGTGTCAGTAGTCTGGATTTGCAGGCGCTGTTGGCCGAGCGGGTCGATCAGGGCTACAAAGCCAGCAGTACCGCACGTTTACTGAGTGCATTACGCCGGTTATTCCAGTATTTGTATCGTGAGAAATTGCGCGCCGATGATCCGACCGCCATCCTGATGCGGCCCAAATTACCGCAACGCTTGCCGAAAGATTTGAGCGAAGCGCTGGTGGAGCGTTTACTGGCCGCGCCCGATCCGCAATTACCGCTGGAGCTGCGTGACAAAGCCATGCTGGAGCTTCTGTATGCCTGTGGGCTGCGGGTGTCTGAGCTGGTCGGACTGACCATGGATAGTCTGAGCCTACGTCAAGGTGTGGTACGGGTGATCGGTAAAGGAAACAAAGAGCGACTGGTGCCGATGGGGGAAGAGTCTTTATACTGGCTGGAGCAGTTTCTGACCTATGGCCGTGCCAGCTTGCTGGGGGAGCAATCTTCGGATGTGGTTTTCCCGAGTCAGCGCGGTAACCGGATGACCCGTCAGACTTTCTGGCACCGCATTAAACATTACGCCGTGCGCGCCGGCATTGATAGCGAACAGCTGTCGCCGCACGTATTACGCCATGCGTTTGCCACCCATCTGCTCAATCATGGCGCAGATTTGCGGGTAGTGCAGATGCTGCTGGGGCACACGGACTTATCCACCACCCAGATTTATACGCATGTGGCTACCGAGCGTTTGAAACAGCTGCATCAAGAGCATCATCCGCGTGCTTAATTTTAAGCTGCCTGCTGGTGCGGGCATCACCGAATAACGGAAACAGGATACTTACATGAAAAAGACGTTTACTGCTGCCGCTGTACTGAGTCTGTTTGTCTGGCAGGGTGCTCAGGCTGATGATGCTCAGATCCAAAGCAAACTGAGTGCGCTGGGGATCACCAATGCGCAGATCAAGCCATCGCCACTGGCGGGCATGAAAACAGTACTCAGCGACAGCGGTGTTCTGTATGTCAGCGATAACGGTGAGTTTATCCTGCAAGGGCCGATGTTCCAGCTTACCGGCCAACAGCCGGTGAACGTGACCAATCAGCTGCTGATGGAACAACTGGCCAAGATGGACAACGAGATGATCGTGTACAAGGCCAAAGATCAGAAGTACGTGGTCACCGTCTTTACCGATACCACCTGTGGCTATTGCCGCAAGTTGCACGATGAGATGAAAGAGTACAACGATCTGGGCATTACCGTGCGCTATCTGGCTTTCCCTCGTTACGGCATTGGCTCGAACTCGGCCAACCAAATGGCCGGTATTTGGGCTGCCGCCGATCGCAAGCAAGCCTTTAGCGATGCGATGGCAGGTAAAGAGGTGCCGGCGCAAGACAGCAAAGCATCGGTGATTGCGCAGCAGTTTACTTTGGGTCACCAGTTTGGGGTGCAGGGCACGCCAGCGATTTTGCTGCCAAATGGCGATCTGCTGCCGGGCTATCGCGATCCGAAAGGTCTGCTGGAAGTGCTGAAAGCGTATAAATAACTCCCTTCGGCTGCGCATTGTCCTATCGGCAATGCGCACCATGCTTAGGTGTAAGACTGAGTCGGCTATCCGGCTGGTTTTCCCTCTCTACTGTCATGTGATCCGAGAAAGCGATGAACGTTGAGATTTGCCGGCGTCCTCATGTGGATGACGCCCACCTGTCTGCCGTGCAGCCGCCGCTGCTGCGGCAAATTTATGCCAGCCGTGGCGTGCAATCGATGCCAGAGCTGGAGCGCTCAGTAAAAGGGATGCTGGATTATCGTCTGCTGCACGGTGTTGATGCGGCGACGGAATTGCTGTATCAGGCCATGCTGGCCGAGCGTCAGATCACGATTGTGGGTGACTTTGATGCCGATGGGGCCACCAGTACCGCCTTGAGCGTCTTGGCGCTGCGAAGCCTGGGGGCGAACAAGGTCAATTTTCTGGTGCCGAATCGTTTTGAAGATGGTTATGGTTTAAGTCCCGAAGTGGTGGTGCAAGCCGAAGCGCTGGGCGCAGAGCTGATCATGACCGTGGATAACGGCATTTCGTCGCATAGCGGGATTGAAGAAGCGCATCGGCGCGGGATTCAGGTGCTGGTTACCGATCACCACCTGCCGGGCGATACCCTGCCGGATGCCGATGCCATTGTGAACCCGAATCTGGAGCAATGCGCCTTTCCGTCCAAAGCGCTGGCGGGGGTTGGGGTCGCGTTCTATCTGATGCTGGCGCTGCGTACGCGCCTGCGTGAAGCCAACTGGTTCAGTGAGCGCCAATTAGCTGAGCCGAATCTGGCCGAGCTGCTGGATTTGGTGGCGCTGGGGAGCGTGGCCGATGTGGTGCCGCTGGATGCCAATAACCGAATTTTAATCTGGCAGGGCTTAAGTCGCATTCGCGCTGGGCGTTGTCGTCCGGGGATCACTGCGCTGCTGGAAATCGCTAACAAAGATCGTACTCAGTTAGTGGCGTCCGATTTAGGGTTTGCACTGGGCCCGCGTTTAAATGCAGCAGGACGTCTTGACAACATGTCATTAGGTGTTGCATTACTCTTGTGTGACGATATGGCAACAGCCCGTCAGTTAGCCTGTGATTTGGACGTTTTAAACCAGACACGGCGCGAAATTGAGCAGGGTATGCAGCAGGAAGCATTAAATCTTTGCCAGAAACTAGATCAAGATCATAATTTGTTACCTTTCGGTCTTGCACTGTTTCACCCAGAGTGGCATCAAGGAGTGGTGGGGATTCTGGCTTCACGCATTAAAGAGCGTTTTCATCGTCCTGTGATTGCATTTGCACCGGCAGGCGATGGGATTATCAAAGGCTCGGGGCGTTCGATTAGCGGACTGCACATGCGTGATGCGTTAGAGCGAATTGACTCGCGTCATCCCGGATTGATTTTACGCTTTGGTGGTCATGCGATGGCAGCGGGATTGTCCATCCATGAACAGCGATTCGACGATTTTCAGCGCTGTTTCGCCGACATTGTCACCGAGTGGCTCGAGCCTTCGGCACTGCAAGGCAAAATTTGGACTGATGGTCCGTTGCCGGCAGAGATGATGAGCATGCATACCGCTGAATTGCTACGTGCTGCGGGGCCGTGGGGACAAAACTTCCCCGAGCCACTGTTTGACGGGGAATTTAACCTGTTGCAGCAGCGTAAAGTGGGTGAGCGACACCTGAAAATGTTGCTAGAGCCGGTAGACGGTGGCCCATTACTGGATGGGATCGCATTTAACGTCGATACTCAGATTTGGCCGGATCCGTCAGTGCGAAAAGTGACCCTGGCTTATCGGTTGGATATCAACGAGTTTCGGGGTAACCGTAGCCTGCAATTGCTGGTGGAGCATCTGGAGCCGCATTAAGGTAACTCGGCCTGTAACTTAGGCCCTGAATCCGCTAGACTTCACCTGTTTTAGCCCGAAAATGATGAGTAAAGACGCGAATCACTATGTTTGAAATCAATCCTGTAAAAAACGGTATTCAAGACCTGACTGAGCGCACCAATACCCTTCGGGGGTATCTTTGACTACGATGCCAAGAAAGAGCGTCTAGAAGAAGTCAATGCTGAGTTAGAACAACCTGATGTGTGGAATGAGCCGGAACGTGCTCAAGCGCTGGGTAAAGAGCGCTCCGCACTGGAAGCGGTGGTTAACACCATCGACGAATTAGATCAGGGCCTGGAAGATGTGGAAGGCTTGCTGGAGCTGGCCGTTGAAGCGGACGATGAAGAGACCTTCAACGAAGCTGTCGCTGAATTAAGCGCTCTGGAAGCCAAACTCGCCAAGCTCGAGTTCCGCCGGATGTTCTCCGGTCCGAACGACAGTTCTGATTGCTATCTGGATTTGCAAGCCGGCTCTGGCGGCACCGAAGCACAGGACTGGGCCAGCATGTTACTGCGCATGTATCTGCGCTGGGCCGAAAGCAAAGGATTTAAAACTGAGATTATGGAAGTCTCAGACGGTGAAGTGGCAGGGGTGAAATCTGCCACCATTAAGATCAGCGGTGAGTATGCTTACGGCTGGATGCGTACCGAAACCGGTGTGCACCGCTTAGTACGTAAGAGCCCGTTTGACTCCGGCGGTCGTCGTCATACGTCATTTAGCTCCGTGTTTATTTATCCGGAAATTGATGACGATATCGATATCGAGATTAACCCGGCGGATCTGCGCATTGACGTATATCGCGCATCGGGTGCCGGTGGTCAGCACGTAAACCGGACCGAATCGGCGGTACGTATTACTCACTTGCCAACCAACACCGTGGTTCAGTGCCAGAACGACCGTTCCCAGCACAAGAACAAAGATCAGTGTATGAAGCAGTTGAAAGCCAAATTGTATGAGCTGGAACTGCAGAAACAAAATGCTGAAAAGCAAGCGATGGAAGACACTAAGTCTGACATCGGATGGGGAAGCCAGATTCGTTCTTACGTTCTGGATGACTCCCGCATCAAGGATTTGCGTACAGGAATCGAAAACCGCAATACACAAGCGGTATTGGACGGTGATTTAGATCGCTTTATTGAGGCCAGTTTGAAAGCCGGATTGTAAGGAACTCCCATGTCTGAACAACAAAATCTTGAGCAAGAAAGTACATTAGATCTGAACAGCGAGATGGCAACCCGACGCGCGAAGCTGGCAGCTCTGCGTGAAGAAGGGATTGCTTTCCCGAATGATTTCCGCCGTGACAGCATCTCCGGTGACCTGCATGCTGCCTTCGACGACAAGTCTAAGGAAGAGCTGGAAGCACTGGGTAAAGAAGTGGTTGTTGCGGGCCGTATCATGACTCGTCGTATCATGGGTAAAGCTGCATTCGTTACCCTGCAGGATATGGGTGGTCAGATCCAGCTGTATGTATCTCGTGATGAGCTGCCAGAGGGCGTTTACAACGAGAAGTTCAAGAAATGGGACATGGGCGACATCATCGGGGCACGCGGTAAGCTGTTTAAGACTCAGACCGGCGAGCTGACAATCCACTGTTCAGACGTACGTCTGCTGACCAAGGCACTGCGCCCGTTACCAGACAAGTTCCACGGCCTGTCAGACATGGAAATGCGCTATCGTCAGCGCTATCTGGATCTGATCACCAATCCGGAATCTCGTCGTACTTTCGAAATTCGCTCTAAAGTGATCAGCGGCATCCGTCGTTATCTGGAAGAGCAGAATTTCGTGGAAGTGGAAACCCCGATGCTGCACCCAATTCCGGGTGGTACCACTGCACTGCCATTTGCGACTCACCACAACGCACTGGATCAAGAAATGTTCCTGCGTATCGCGCCAGAGCTGTACCTGAAGCGTCTGGTGATCGGTGGTATGGAGCGTGTGTTCGAGATTAACCGTAACTTCCGTAACGAAGGTCTGTCTGCTCGTCACAACCCAGAATTCACCATGCTGGAATTCTACCAGGCGTATGCTGACTACAACGATCTGATGGACAAGACCGAAGACATGCTGCGTACACTGGCCATGAACATTCTGGGCAGCACCACCGTTCATTACGGTGACCAAGTGTATGACTTCGGTAAGCCGTTCGACCGTCTGACTCCAGCGGAAGCGACTGTGAAGTACACTGAGCTGACCATGGATCAACTGGATACGCTGGAAGCTGCACGTGCGACTTGTGATGCGCACGGTATCAAGTACCAGCCACAGTGGGGCGTTGGTCGTCTGCAAGTTGAGATCTTCGAAGAGCTGGCTGAGCATTGCCTGATTCAGCCAACCTTCATCACCAAGCACCCAGCAGAAACTTCTCCGCTGGCACGTGCTAACGATGAAGATCCAACCGTAACTGACCGCTTCGAGCTGTTCATCGGTGCGCGTGAAATCGCGAATGCTTACTCCGAGTTGAACGACCCAGAAGATCAGGATCGTCGTTTCCGTCAGCAGCTGGTAGAGCGTGACTCCGGTGATGCCGAAGCAATGCACTACGATGCTGACTACATCATGGCGATGGAATACGGCCTGCCACCAACAGCTGGTGAAGGTATCGGTATCGACCGTCTGGCGATGATCTTCGCGAACGCGCCGAGCATCCGTGACGTGATCCTGTTCCCTGCGATGCGTCTGCAAAAATAAGTTAGACGCGTTACGCTAAGAACCAAAAAACGGAGCCTATGGGCTCCGTTTTTTTATGGGTAGCAACGGTTGGTCTCTGAAGTGGCGCGCCGGTGGTGAGGGTGGCATTAGACATCACGGCCGCGAGCGATGATGCAGAAATGCGATATGCTGCACGGAAACAATTATCCATACTTTTTCCTGCTTAATTCTCAATCAGTTAAGCCTCTTTAGGCTTGCAGTGCGCAGGCAGGCGGTTATAATCGTTTTCGAATTACGGCGTGTGCGGGTGTAGTTCAATGGTAGAACGGTAGCTTCCCAAGCTGCATACGAGGGTTCGATTCCCTTCACCCGCTCCATTCATGCCTTCTTGAGTCACTCTCCTTCTGTGTTATTTTCTGTCATATTCCTCTAGCTTATTTATTTTTATTGTTGCTTTTCATCGGGTTACTGTATCAATTGCTTTTTAGTGCTTTGGCGTTTAGTCATCATTCCCATTTTCGCTGACATGATGAAATAGGAATGCGTTGCCATTGGCGATAAACGGCAATGCAACGAGGTGCATTAAGGCGGCTCAACATTCACCACGCACTATTGTCATTCAGCATGGCCATGAAAAAGCACCTTTACATCCTGTTGGCGTGGCTCTGATTGCTGATGCGCGGTGACAAGAGAAAAGATGAGAGAAAAATAAATGATGCGCAGGGTAGGGCGTTTAGCAGAAAATAAAATTAAATGAAAAATAAATCTTTACTTAGGTAGCTAACCCAGCCATAATGCAATGGCTCTGTTGTTAAGAGAGTTATTAATAAAGCGTAAAGTAAAAGAAAAACCCTCAGAATTCCCGCGTAACCGTTGTTATTCCTTAGTGTTTCCCTTAGCTTCTTGCCTCATAAATAATTCGTTTCCTCAGCGCAACACAATAATTTAATTAAGAAAAGGGACGTATTATGTCTACTAAAAGCACTGGTTCAGTAAAATGGTTTAACGAAGATAAAGGTTTTGGCTTTATTGCTCAAGACAACGGCGGCGCAGATGTATTTGTACATTTCCGTGCCATTATCTCTGAAGGTTTCAAAACCTTGAAAGAAGGCCAAAAGGTTTCTTTTGATGTTGAGCAAGGTGCCAAAGGCCCACAAGCGTCTAACGTTACCGCGCTGTAAGCCTCTCTGATACCAGAAAACGGGCGCCAGCCGCCCGTTTTCCTTGTCACCGTTATCCTCGATACTCGTTCGATTTCCTATCCTGTTATTTCTGTTATTGATTGCTTTGAATCAACTTTATATTGACGTTGAAAGGCTACAGAAATTCAGCGTTGAATAATATATAAGGTTTTTTATGGCCAAAGTTAATGGCAGAAGCAGATTTTGGTTTTACCAAAATAAAGAAATTATCAAGAAAATAACTGAAGAATTAAAATGATGATTATAAAATTCACTGTGGGTGATTTCTCTTGGGAATCCTCATTGCATCAATTAAATAGTGATGCGCTTATTCGTCACATCCATTTTTATAGTGGTCATAGCGGTGTTGGCATCAGTATCAACTATTGTGAAAGTACCAGTCGGGGTAATATTTATTCTCGCGATGCATTAGTCGGTAATTTCGCTGTTCTATCGTAATAATTCATGCCACGGCATGATGCGTGCCGGCGTTGGCGTTTGATGGTCTTTTTAATATCCCTACATCAGTTAATTATCGCAATGATTGAGCGTTACTCTCTTTGCGCCGATTAACCTCTCATTTTGCCAATAAACGCGTTGCTGACGAAAAATAATAATATTCCCTTGCAGCATGGCGTTTAGTTGCCTCTCAACTGATCTTTTTTCTCTGCTGGTGCGCATTAGATGAGTGGGACTCGATATCACCTGCAATATGTGGATACAGTGCACGGCACGCTCAATTGTTACGGCTGTAGCTGATTTGTATTTGGCGTGTAAATGTGGCATGGTGATATAAATCACACTTTTAGTGTTATTCATGTATGGCTCAAAATGAGCGTTAACACGGAGAGACAAGATGAAGAAAATGCTGATGGTTGCGGCACTGTGCGCCGGTTTGAGCGGCGTAAGCCTTAGTAGCTATGCTGCGCCTGCGCAAAAGCCTCTGATGGGCGGTTGGAGTGCAGCCGAGGTAACTCCACAAGCCAAGCAGGCCGCTGAATTTGCATTTAAAGCGTCCAATGTATCTTCCACGTTGGACAAAGTGATTGCGGTGCAGCAGCAGGTAGTGTCAGGAATGAACTACAAAGTGATCTACCAACTGGCTGACGGTTCACGTTGGCAGGCGCAGGTTTACCGTGCGCTGGATGGACATGAAGAGCTGCATGCATTGAACCGTCTTCCGGCCAATCAGTAACGGCCATATTGCCATATAGGCAGTGCAATCATTGAGAAGGGCGCGCTACGTTGTGTAGTGCGCCCTTTTGCTATTTTGCGTGGTGGTTTTATGTGAGGCGAGCAGATGCCATTCTTTACGCCTTACTGATAACTCAGCACGCCTTTGGCGGCCGGTAAGTAACGCAGTGAGAACAACACGCTATCTTTTCCTGCGCAAGGCGGGATACTGCGTAATACCGCAGTATCCGAAGGATAAGCTGGTTCAGCATGAAATTGCTGGCCGGGTAGTGCGCGGAAAATTTCATACACCACGCCAGCGGCTGGGGTTGTGGTAGAGGCCGACGCTGCGCGGTTATCCAAGGGGCAGCCAGCACTGCTTTGTAGATACAAGGCGCGCTCAGCACCAGAGAGTTTGCCGACGCCGCGCCCATCTTGGATCCAAAATTGTACGCCGCTGCCTGATAACTCACTGATCAAGGCGCTATAGCCTTGCGGCGACATGTTACCGGCAAAAAAGCTGCTGATATATACCGGTTGGCGTGACAGCATCTGGAGCTCAAGTCGCTCCCGCTGTAGCCAATTTTTGGCCAATGCTTGACGCTCGGGAGCGCGCCAATTCACATCATCAACCTCCGCGCTGATATACCAGCCACTGACCGGCACGCTATCGGCGGCCTCCAGCCAGTGCTGGGCTTGGGCCCGATCTTCGCTACGCAGCCGGTTGAGGTAGTTACCTAGCGCCGCATCCGGCTGCTGTTGGCGGGCAAAAAAATCGGGATCGGCGTACAAGCCAACCACTATCTGCAACCCCGATGCGTGCGCGATCCGCGCTTGGCGTTGTAGCCATTGCTGATCTTCTTCGCTGGCAAAGGCATCGCCATAGCGCGTCCATTGCAAAACGAGCGTATCCATCCCCATGGTTTTGAGCTGTTGCATCAACGTTTGCCATTGAGCCGTGGAGACTTGGCGATCGCGGTTTTGTGGTTGGTAGATAACGGCATTCATGGCCTGCGCCGATGGGGCGATCAGCAGTAATCCCCCGAGCAGGAGTGAGGCGATAAGAGTGCGAACCTGTGCGATCACCAGCGGCCTCCTAGGGTCATAAATACGCTGTTATTATCATCATTGAATGGATTATGGCTACTGAATGTATGTTGATACTCCAAGCCGACACTGACCTTATTCGGCCAAGCTTTGTCGCGGGTCTGGCCGCTCCAGATATTCCAACGCACCCCCACACCGGTTAAACCGGTACTGTGGCTCTGCTCATCGTGGAAGCTGTTGTATTGGATATGCGCATACGGCTCAACGGTTTGCCCTGCGGCAATTTTTTGATGCCAACTGGCGCGATAATCGGCGGTATACGATTGCTGATGTTGGCGGACATAGTAGGCCGCGTCCAGATACAGGTTTTGCGCAAACCAGCCTTTCCCGCTGGGATGCCAGTCATCACTAAATTTACCGCCGTTGAGTAACGAGGCACTGGCGCGCAGCATGACATCGGCCTTACCTGATTGTGCGGTGAGGGGGATCTGTTGCTCTGCCGCCAGATAGAAGGTGTGACTGAAAAACGGCTTCCAGCGGATCCCCGCGCCGAGCATCGGATCGTTCACCGGTAGCAGATTACCGTTTTCGCCGCTGCCAGCAAAGACACGCGAGTAAGCAAACAGCGTATCGCCACTGCGCAGTTGATTGCGGCTAATGCGGTAGTTGGCTTCCAGTTGACCATAACTGCGATAACTTCGACCGGGCTGGGCGCTGCCGCTATTCGCGCTCGTCAGGGCGCTGGATTGCAGGCCTAACAAACTGTCGGCACTGAACGTCCAACGTTGAGTGGTGTCAGTGTACAGGCGGCGTAGGGCAAATTGCTCTTGCTGCTGTGCCGGACTTAGTGGATACGGCGCGGCTGCGTTGCTGATATCGGCAATCGCCTGCGCGGCATAGCGCAAGGTTTGTGGGTCATCGCCTAAACGCTGGTTTACGTAAGCGAGTTGGCGGATCAAGCCCGGATCGTCCGGCATGGTGTGCAAGGCTTGCCGCATCAACGTTCGAGCGGTTGCATAATCACCCTCATCCAATAACGCATAGCCGAGCGCGGCTTGGTAATCTGCATTATCCGGCTCCATACGGTGCGCTTGGCGCAAATCGGCCAGCGCCGATTGAGGTTGTTTGAGCTGTTGCCAGATCACGGCGCGCGCCGCGTAAAAGCGTGCGAGCGGTTTTAGGTGTATCGCCTTATCCAGGGCGCTAAGCGCGCCCTGTGGGTCGGATTTCGGTGTATCCTGCGCGGTTAACCACCAGTAGCCGGCATAACCGCCCATACTGCGTTGCTGCATCAGCGATAGCCAGTGGCCGAGCGCAGTAGCATTGCCAGCGGCTTGCGCGGTGCTGGCGGCAGCCAGTAAATCTTCATCGCTAAGTGTGTTGGTCGGTAACTGCTGCCAATAGTGCTCGGCCTGCGGATAGTTTTGTACTGCGGCGGCTTGGTAGGCGATTGCCAACTGATTGTAATGGGATGGTCGACGTTGCTCGCTTTGCTGATACGCATACAGCGCGAGTCCTGGCAGCTGTTTTTGGTAGCAGTTACCCAGCAAATCCCAACTGGCTGCAGGGTATGCCGGCGACAGATTTCCCAACAGCGTGGTGACCGCGGCGCAGTCATGGCGTGATGCCTGCCAGCTCGCTTGCTGCAAACGTAAATTCACATCCGGCTGTGGTCGGGATAATCGCGTCAAAACGGCCGGTGTGACGTGCTGCGGATAACGATCCAACAACTCAAACAGACGGGCGGCCAGCTGTGAACGCACGGTTCTGTTATATGGGCCGTGATATGGACCTTGGAATGGATAGTGCTGGAGCAGTAACTCAATAGCTGCCGCTGATTTGCCCGCTTGCAGTAAACGGTAGGACAGCGTATCGAGCAGCTGGCTGTTGCTCGGCTGCTGCCGATACAGCTGCTGGGCTAACGCCAGGCTATGGGTATTTCCCGGTTGCTGCAAACTGAGGCTAAACCGAGTCTCTAACCATTGGTTGGCCGGATAGTTGGCTAAGAAGGTTTGTGCGGCCGAATAGTCTTTGGCTTGCATTAGCCCTTCTAAGCGGCGCTGGGCAATCCACTGTTGGTTAGCGCTAAAACGGGCCGGGAAGTTCAGTACTGCTTGCTGCGGATTGGCACTGTAGCGTGACAGCAGATACAGCCAGCCTTGCTCTTGTTGAGCATTCGTAAAGGCGGGTGCAGGCGTTTGTGCTAAATAGTGGCGTAAGCGAGCGTGTTGTCCTTGTTGGGCTAATTCGCTGGCATAGGCTAAGCGTTGTGCTGGGCTATCCATCACGCCTTGCGCTTGCAACTGCTGTAGGCGGTTATAGTCACGGGTCAGTAGTAGGATCTGAAACCATTGCTCTGCTTGTGCCGCGCTAAGTTTGCCTTGCTGGCGTAACGCATTGAACTCAGGCTCTACATATTGCCATTGCTTGAGATAAATGGCGCGTTGCTGCAAGTCGGCGCGTAGCGTGTGCCCTACGGCGCTGTTGGCAAAATTCGGGTCTTGCAATTGAGCTGCAGCAATATCGAGGGCACTCAGGTGTAATGCTGCTTGTCCTACGGCAGCGCGGCAACGCAGTGTAGGCTCTTGGTCACACCTTGCTTGCTGCGTCAGCAGTTCGGTACGGGTGATCTGCTTATCAAGGGGGATCGGGATGGCATCGAGCGCTTGACGTAATGCGCGGTTGCCCGGCGCGCGCTTTAATTGATGTTGCAGTAACTGTACGGCTTGTTCATTGCGCCCAAAATGGCGATAGGCTTCGGCCAAGTACAGTGTTACCGCTATATTATCTGGCACTTCACGGTGCACATGCTCAAACTGGGTAATTGCCGTATGAGCATCATTGTTCTTCATCGCCTGCATGGCTTTTTGCAGGTGTGGATAGGAGATGAAGTAGTGGTAATCACTCATGCCCCAATTCGGCGCGGACAGCTCACTGCCCTTGGCATCCAGTGTTTCTGCGGCCAGTAATGTGCCACTCAGGGCGCAGCACAGCATGACCGCGAATGTGGAGCGTGCATAGGGAAGAGACATCAGGCCACCTCCTGTTGCAATTGCTGTAACTGCTGATGGCTGAGACCGGATTGTTGCAACAGCTGCGTCATAGATACCTGTAATTCGTCCTGTAATTCCAGTGCTCGCGTTAGTGTTTGTGGGCTAATGACGCCTTCATTGACTAAAAATGCGCCCAGCGGTTGCTCACAGCGTTCGTGACGCAGGAGCAAAGCCTTCATCGCGGCCGCATTGATATGGCCAAGTGAGGTCAGAATTTCGGCAAACAGAATTTGCTGTGAAACAAAGCGCTGCCAAAGTTGTGCGCTTTGGTCACGACTGAGCCAGCCTTGTTGTTCTGCGTGCATGAGTAACGCGCGCTCATCGCTGCCTGGATGGCGGGCATACCAGTGGCGTAAACCCACCACCACTTGTCCGCGTGGCACGATGACATAGCGGATCGGGTGCTGCATCTTGCGCCCCAGCGCGGCCAGCGAGACGGGGTCAATATTGTATTCGCTGGCTACCACCAGCGTATCGTGCTCTAAACGCACCGGCAGTACGGCATAATGCAATGCCACAGACGCCGGCATTTGCGCAATTAACGCGGGATCCAAAGACCATGCATCGATGGATTCCATCGCAACACCACTTTGCTCGGCCAATGCGGCCGCCAGTTGGCGACACGTGATGATGCCTTGATGCACCAGCATTCCGCCCAGACGTAACCCTTCAATCCGGTTGGTCAACGCTTGTTCCAACTGGGCATCGGTTAGCGCGCCTTGGCTTACTAAGATTTGGCCGAGTGGCCGTAACGCGCGATTGGTTCCGGTTACACTTGGAAAATCGTGGGTGGTTTTATCCCACGCCACGCGCCGCGGATCACCGTGCTGAATGACCTGAGTAATGGCACGCCAGTTGGCCATAAAGTTGATCAGGTTGCCCCAAAACAGGCGCAACACCGATAACAGCCCCTGCTTAATGCCGTAATACGCGGTCACGAAAATAATCCGCTGTGCTATCCGATTGAGCATCAAGGCAAAGTTGAGCCAGAGTAAGGTTTTCAGCCAAGGGCCACCGCTGAAAATGGATAAAAATTGCCACGCATCCGGCCAAAAATGTTGGTACAGATACAGCACAATCAACTGCAGCATCAAGATCATGGCGGCAAAGCTGAGAAAGTTGCTGATGGCGCCTTTGCGATCACGCCAGAGAAAGTAGTTGATGGTCAGGTTGTCGCTCCAACGGTGCGTTTTGAAGCCCTGAAAGACAATCCCGATAATCCAGCGCGATTTTTGCCGCATGGCGGTAGTGAAGGTATCGGGGAAATATTCCCGTACACAAATGGTATTGGCCGAGCGCTGGCTTTGTAGCCACGGACGTTTTCCGGAAGGCTCTGTTGGAATTACGGGAAAACGGACAAAAATCTCTTCCATCCCTTTGGTTTTTAAACGAAAGCCGATGTCATAGTCTTCAGTGAGACTCTGCACATCAAAGGCGATCCCGTCACCGTCTTTGAGCAGTGCCATCACTGCTCGGCGGCTAAAACAGGTACCCACGCCCGCGCTCGGTACTTGACCGGCAATCGCTTCGCGCACCGGAACATCTTTACCGTGCAATTCGGCAAACTCATCGATGTAACTCATGCTGGTAAAGTGCGTCCACTCTCGTTCGAACGGATAGACGGGGATCTGGATCAGATCCTTGCGGTCAACCAAGTAGTTGAACAAGCGCAGCTCGAGCGGGGAGATCACATCTTCGGCATCATGCAAAATGAAGCCGGCAAAGGTGAAATTGGCACTGCGTTCAAACTGGGTGATCGCATCGAGAATATTGTTCAGGCAATCGGCTTTGCTGGTGGGGCCGGGTCGGGCACACACCACTTTGTGCACATTTACAAAGCGGGCGCACACGGCGTCCACATCACGCTGGGTATCTGGGTCGTTGGGGTAGGTGCCGACAAAAATATGGTAGTTTTCATAATCGAGCGTGGTGGCGGCCAATTCAGCCATATTGCCGATCACCCCGGTTTCATTCCACGCCGGTACCATGATGGCCAGCGGCTTTTCATCCGGTTTATATAATGCATCGTGGTGCATGCGTGGGTGGCGCTGATACACCGTCAATGCACGCTTGATACGCCGCGTCCAGTACGTGATATCGATAAACAGATCGTCGAGGCCACTGATTAACATCAGCACGGCGAGAGTTATGGCGATCAGTTTTAGACCATACAAATAGGTGATGAATGCATCAATCATTCGTCATTGCCTTGGGTTATATGCCGGAAAATAGAGAACAGATGGAGAATGTTTTTAGTATTTTATCCGGCTTTATTGTAATAGATGGGAGCATTCCTTTGCTAAATGTGCATTTTATTGGTTTTTTTATGCACTAAATAGCCGTTTCGCTGTAATTTTGACCATGGTAGCATTTAGCCAAAAAGGCGCTCAAAGGCTTTTTTGCTTCATTGTGTGACCGAGATAGGCGATGAAAATGAGCAGTATAAAAATGGCTTGTTAAATAAATGTCACACCAATGCAAGTTTTCGCTTTAGCTAGGCCCAGCACGCACTGCGAAAACGCCATCAGGCACGCAACTGACCGGAGATCTGCTACCCCTAACCCCCAGCCTTAGGTAAAATCTGCCGCTTACTCTACGACATGCGGCGGCATCATCTGACCGCATGCCGGCATTTCCCGGACGGAAATCCGAACAACTGAGATTCCATACAAAATGAAAATTCTGCGGCATTATGCCTTTACCCTCTGCTTGCTGGCGGGGATTGTTCTGGGCGGCGCGGGCGGCCTGCTTTTTGGTGAAAAAGCGCTACTGGTGAAGCCGGTGGGCGATCTGTTTTTGAATCTGATGTTTATGGTGATCGTGCCGCTGGTGTTTTTCAGCGTCTCCTCGTCGATTGCTGAAATGAAGCAGATGACCCGTTTGGGCAAAATCATGGGGACCGTGTTTGCGGTATTTGTCTGCACCGCGTTATTCGCGGCGGTGATTGGTTTGATTGGCACGCACCTGTTCAATCCATTCCAAAATGTGGATACCCAGAGTTTATTGGCGCAATTGCCGCCGGTAGCCGAAACGGAGTCGGGTAAAAGCATCGGCCAGATCTTGGTGAGCACGTTTACCGTGCCGGATTTCTTGCAACTCTTCACCCGTTCGAGTCTGCTGCCGCTGATCGTGTTTTCCATCTTGTTTGGTCTGGCGACTGCGTTTTCGGGCGAGCAGGGCCGCCCGGTGGCGCAGCTGCTGTCCGCGGGTACTACCATTATTTTGCGCATGGTGAGCATCATCATGTACATCGCGCCGGTGGGCTTGGGCTGCTACTTTGCCGCTACTGTCGGTGCGCTGGGGCCGCAAATTATCAGCGGTTATCTCAATGCCTTCTTCTTGTATCTGGCGCTGACGGTGGTGTATTTCTTCGGGGCGAATACCCTGTATGCCTTTATTGCCGGCGGGATGGCGGGCGTGCGCATCTTCTGGGCCAACGTGGCGACTCCAGCGGTAACTGCGTTAGCTACCGCATCCAGTGCAGCCTGTATTCCGGTGAATCTGGTGGCGACCAAAAAGATGGGCGTACCGGACGATATCGCAGAAACCGTGATCCCGTTAGGGGCTAACACGCACAAAGATGGCTCGGTGATTGGCGGGATTTTGAAGATCGTGTTCCTGTTCACCCTGTTCCATCGTGACATGAGCGATCCAGCCATGCTGGCGGCGATTATCGGCGTGGCCTTCTTGGTTGGCGCGGTGATGAGTGCCATTCCAAGTGGCGGCATGACCGGCGAGCTGATGATCTGCGCCGTGTTTGGTTTTTCGCCGGAGCTGGTTGGTACGGTGATGATTATCAGCACCATTATTGATGCGCCTGCCACCTTGCTGAACTCCACCGGTAATACCGTATGTGCCATGTTGGTTAGCCGTTTTGTGGAAGGGAAAAACTGGTTGCAGCATAAAACGGGTTTGGCGAGCAGTCAGTCATAACGGCTGCCAGTGCCTGAGTGAGTTTTAGATACTTAAAAGACCATAAAGCCGTTCGCTTTTAGCTGCGAACGGCTTTATTTTTACTGACTAGACACTGACTGACTAAAAAGAACGTCAGTGGCTAAATGCTTAGGCCTGACGGAAAGAGCGCAGCATCCACACGGTTTTTTCTTGCTGTTGGATGTAGTCACTCATCAGGGCCACTGTCCCCTCATCACCGGCATCTGCCGCCATCGACAAAATCTTGCGTTGACGGATCAGCAAAGTTTGCAAACCACTTAACAGACCATCAATACAGCTTTTGGCATCGTGCACATTTTTGTGCTCTTTAATTTCGGAGTGAGCCAGATAGTCACTGAACGTATGCAGCGGCTGCGCTTCCACGGTCAAAATACGCTCGGCGATTTCGTCAACTTTCAGCAGCAGATCGTTATACATCTCTTCAAATTTGACGTGCAGCTGGAAGAATTGCGGGCCAGTAATGTTCCAGTGGTAACCACGGGTGTTCATGTACAGGATCTGGTAGTTCGCCAGCAGAATGTTGAGCTCCGGTGCCAATTTAACCAGATCTTCTGTTGCCAAGCCGATGCTAGATGTTGTCATAGCAAACTCCTTATTACCCATATTTAAAATTCGTTATACCTGACTTGGTGCGGCACAAAGTCAGCAGCAGACCTGCGTGGTCTGTGTCATTGAGGTTAAGTATAGGCAGGCCGCGCGCAGAGGGAAAAACCATTGTATTTATAGGTGTAATAGGTAAAACCATCTGTAATTTGGTGCGCATTGTTCGTAGTGGCGCTCTTGTGATGCATCGGCAAGCGTGAAAACAGAGCGGCAAGGCCGCGTAGAAAAGGGAAGGTGGAAAGAAGATGTAACGCTGCGATGTTGCTATTCAACGTGGCGAATGGCGCAGGAGCAGGCGTAGGCAGGCAGCGATGTACAGGAAATAGGCGCAAATGTATCTGCGCCGACAAGCTTCGTTACGCAATGAGCCGGATTGTTGCCAATCCCGGCTGGAGTGATCCAGCCGGAGTCCGTATTCTCAATCTCAAGAGATATTTACTTCTGAGAGCTTGAGATAAAGCTCTATTTGCACCAACCTGCGCGGAGTCGCAGGTTTTTTTTTGCCTACCTTTTCACTTATCCGCTTTTTTATCGTTTCTCTGGCGCTTTCCCGCGCTCGCCCATTGCTCAGCTCCGGTGTGCTAGTGGCTTAAGGGGCTGGGTTCGGGTAGCGAGTATGGATCTCTTCGATACCTTGCAGCACTTCATCCGGCAAGCTGAGATGTTGACTGGCAATATTGGCGTGCAGCTGCGCTAGCGTGGTTGCGCCAATAATGGTGCTTCCCACAAAAGGACGACTGAGTACATAGGCCAGCGCCATTTGCGCCGGATCTAAGTTGTATTGCCGTGCCAGAGCTACATACTCAGCGGTGGCGGCTTCGGCTTGCGGATTAAAGTAACGCTTAAAGCGGCTAAACAAACTGCAGCGCGCCCCATCAGGACGAGCGCCGTTGAGGTATTTGCCGCTTAAGATCCCGAATGCCAGCGGCGAATAGGCCAACAGCGGCACTTGCTCGCGGTGACTGATTTCGGCCAGACCGATTTCAAAGCTGCGGTTGAGCAAACTGTACGGGTTTTGAATCGACACCATGCGCGGCAAGCCATGTTTTTCCGCCAGACGCAAATAGCTCATCAGCCCCCACGGCGTCTCGTTCGACACGCCCAGATAGCGAATCTTACCGGCGCGGACTTGTTCGCTTAAGGCCTCCAGCGTTTCAATCAAGGGTATCTGATCTTCGTGCTCTTGCTGCTGGTAACCCAGTTTGCCAAAACAGTTGGTGTTGCGGTGTGGCCAATGCACTTGATACAGGTCGATATAATCGGTGCCGAGGCGGCGCAAGCTATCATCCACCGCTTGGCGAATGTGGCGGTGATTGAGCGCCATATCGGGGCGAATATAGGGCACATTGTGAGGTCCGGCGATTTTGGTGGCTAAGATCACCTGCTCGCGGCAGTTACGGCTTTTCAGCCAAGAGCCGATGTACTGTTCGGTTAGCCCTTGGGTTTCCGGTTTAGGCGGCACCGGATACATCTCGGCGGTATCGATAAAGTTGATGCCTTGCTCAAAAGCCAGATCCAGTTGCTGATGGGCATCCTGCTCACTGTTTTGCTCGCCAAAGGTCATGGTGCCAAGACACAGGGCACTGACCTCCAGAGTGGAGTGGGGAAGGGTATGATAACGCATAGGCATCCTTGTGATGACGTCATAACGGGATGCCTATAACTTAGGGGGCGCGGCGAGGAAAGTAAATTTCTCCGCCGCTTAATGCGCTTATTCTGGGATGTTTTTGTGCAGTTGTAGCGATTTTCCACGCTGCATACGGATATTGAGCAGCTCCACGGCAAAAGAAAAGCCCATCGCAAAGTAGATGTAGCCTTTCGGAATATGCATACCAAAGCTTTCGCCGAGCAGAGTAAAACCAACCAAGATCAGGAAGGACAACGCCAGCATCTTGATTGGCGGGTGGTTATCCACAAAATCGCCAATGCTCTTGGCCGCCATCATCATGATCAGCACTGCAATCACAATTGCGATGATCATAATCGGAATGTCATTCACTAAGCCAACCGCGGTGATCACCGAGTCGAGCGAGAACACGATATCCAGCACGGCAATTTGCACTAGCGTCATCACAAAGCTGGTGGTGGCACGAATGTGCGGCGCGTCTTCGCCGCCGTTACCGGCTTGCAAGCTGTCGTGGATCTCATGGGTACTTTTAGCAATCAGGAACAGGCCACCGAAGAACAAGATCAGATCGCGTCCTGATACCGGATGATCCAGCAGCGTAAACAGCGGAGCGGTCAGGTGCATGATCCACGCCAAGGAAATCAGCAACAGGATACGGGTACCCATCGCCAGAGCCAGACCCAAGATCCGTGCCTTTTGGCGCTGCTGTTCGGGCAGGCGACTAACGATGATGCTAAGAAAAATAATGTTATCGATGCCAAGCACAATTTCGAGCGCGGTCAGCGTCAACAACGCCACCCACGCATGCGGATCTACAAGCCATTCCATGAAACTAAACCATCTGAAGAGCGGAGGATAAGAAGCCGTATAGGATAACGTATCTGGCGTTTTTTTTCATTATGTCAGGCATATGATTTCGCTTGTCTGACAATGCAAAGAAGCCCACACACGCCAGTGCTGGTTTACAGCGCCGGCGGCGTTAACCCGAAATAGCGATTTAAGATGGCGCGGGTAAAGGCTTTTTTCAGGTAGAAGCCACGCGGCAAGGTTTTGATCGGCTGACCATAACGGCCAATTGCATCGGTCAGCGCGCGGCCATTATTGGCTTTGGGCCGCAGTTGCAGCACTTCACCGTGGCGTGCGGTGATGCTTTCCACCTCGCCGAGTACGATTTTGTCCATCAACTCTTCCCAATCTTGGCGCAACAAGGCTTCTTCTTCGGCAGACGGCGTCCACAAAATCGGCATACCGATCCGGCGCTCACCGAGCGGGATCGTGCGTTCACCTTCCACCGGTAGCCACAACACGCAGGCCAGTTTGTGTCGCACATGGCTGGTTTCCCAGCTCACACCACAGTTACCGGTTAGCGGCGCGACACACACAAAGGTGGTTTCCAGCGGTTGGCCGTGACGATCCACAGGGATGGTTTTTAGCTCCACCCCCAGATGCGGAAAATCTTGCTCCGGCTTACTGCCAGCATACGCGCCCAGATGTTGTTCGATCAGCGTACCAATCCACCCCTTGTCGCGCTTGAGGTTGGGTGGTACGGGCAATCCACGCTGCGCGGCTAATTCGGCCAGCGAATACCCCGCCAGATCACGGGCGCGGTCAAACAGCGCCTGGCGAGAAACAGGAATCATGTCAGTGTTCATGCTCATTATCTTACCACCCTTTATGCCCTGTAGTGATCCACTGCACAAGGGTTACTTGCTGTTCATTTTTTGCGCAGTAAGATCGTTATTTATGGGATCCTTCACGAGCTCACGATCTGCTTATTTATAATGCAATGATTTATAAGGAAATATTAAATCATTTAGGGAGGCTAAGATCGCCGAGGCGAAATTATTGCTGGATAAATCACCGACAATGAACAGGATCTCCCCACTAGTTATCCACAGAAATCTTGGATAACCGTGGATAACCAACCGATACTGGCTGGATGAACAGGGGTTTGTGGTCAAGGTTCCGTGCGAGGGTGCACAAAACTGTCGATCTTGTCAGCGGTATGTGTGGATAAATTCGGCGCTGGCGGATCTTTGCTCAATCATGGATCTTTACGATCCTTTTGCTTTACCTGCTTGTGGATTGTTTTGCTTTTGTTTATTTAAATTATTGTTTTTTATTGTTTTAATTGATTGTTGTTGGCGCTTTATGGCCTGATCAGTACGGCGATTTATATGCAAGCGAGATATTTTTTCACAGTGATATCCACAGAAAAAGTGAATAAATTCGCCGAATTTTGGCAGAAGGTGTTTATAACTTCTCCGCAAAGCAAAAGTTATCCAAAGAGTGGCGAATAAAACAGCAACGCAGGCGCTGAATGTTGATATATGACACACAGACTGCGCGCCACGACGTTCACCAGTTTACCGGTCAGGGGTTGTGTGAAACAATCAAAGGATAACTGACGCTTTTCAGTATTGAGGTAGTCCTGTGATTGATGGCGATGGCTACCGCCCGAATGTGGGAATTGTGATTTGTAACCGAGCGGGACAGGTGCTGTGGGCGCGCCGTTATGGGCAGCACTCGTGGCAGTTTCCGCAAGGCGGCATCAATCCCGGTGAAACGGCTGAACAGGCCATGTACCGGGAGCTGTTTGAAGAAGTGGGCCTGACCAAAAAGGATGTCCGGCTGCTCAGTTCCACCCGGAATTGGTTACGCTATAAATTACCAAAACGTCTGGTGCGGTGGGATACCAAGCCGGTTTGCATTGGCCAAAAGCAACGCTGGTTTTTATTGCAGCTGATGTGCGATGAGTCCAAAGTGAATATGCAGACCAGCGGGAATCCGGAATTTGATGATTGGCGCTGGGTAAGCTATTGGTATCCAGTGCGTCAGGTGGTGTCATTTAAACGCGATGTGTACCGGCGGGTGATGAAAGAGTTCGCGCCGGTGGTGATGCCGGCGGAAGAGGCAGTCAAGCCGCCCTATAAAGCCACCCGACATGTAAGAAGGAAAGGATAACCTGATTATGTTGACCAAACTGCGGGAAATTGTTGAACAGGTCGCTGCGGCCGCCGATTTACCGCAGGCGTTGGAGCTGTTGGTCAGCAAAACCTGCCAGATTATGAAAACCGAAGTGTGTTCGGTCTATTTAGCTGATCACACTCACCGTTGCTATCGGCTGATGGCCACCCGCGGTTTGGCCAAACCGGCCGGTAAACCGGTACTGTTGGCTTTCGATGAAGGGGTGGTGGGGTTAGTTGGCGCGCGTGCCGAGCCGATTAATCTGGCCGATGTGCGCCAGCACCCGAGCTTTAAATATTTGCCCGAAGTGGGTGAAGAGAGTTTCCGCGCGTTCTTAGGCACCCCGATTATTTACCGTCGCCGCTTGTTGGGCGTGCTGGTGGTGCAACAAAAAGTGGTGCGCGAGTTTGACGAGAGCGAAGAGTCGTTTCTGGTTACGCTGGCCACCCAATTGGCCGGGATCTTGGCGCACACCCAAGAGCAAGGCTTGTTATCCGATACCCAGCAGCGGCGTATTCGGGCGCAAGGTGCCGCTCCAGGGGTCGCGATTGGCACCGGTTGGCTGGATCAAACCCATCTGACGCTGGAGGATATCGCCGAGGCCTCCACCCTTGAGCCAGACAGTGAGCGCGAGCGGCTGTCACGGGCGATTGATTCGGCGGTCAACGAGTTTCGTCGCCACAGTAAGCGCTTTAATGTCGATCTCAGCTCCGACTCGGCAGCTATTTTCGATCTCTATACCCACCTGTTGTCCGATGTCGCCTTGCGTAATGCCCTGTCTGCCCAGCTTGATACCGGCGTGGTTGCTGAATGGGCGGTACGTAAGGTGTTTGAACACTTTGCGACCCAATTTGCCAGTTTGCCCGATCCTTACATGCGTGAGCGTGCCAACGACATGCGCGCATTGGCGCAGCGCCTGCTGTTTCACCTGATGGATGTACCGCAAAGCGAGTGGAACCTGCCCGAGCAGTTTGTGCTGGTGACCGACGAGCTGACCGCCACCCTGATTGCTGAACTGCCGCGCGATAAGCTGGTGGGGATCGTGGTGCGAGACGGCGCTGCCAATTCGCATGCCGCGATTTTAGCGCGCGCCTTGGGCGTGCCGACCGTCATGGGCGTGGACATTGAGCCGGGGCGACTGGAGCAGCGTGAGCTGATTATCGATGGCTATCGCGGTAACGTGATTGTCGATCCGGATCCGGCGGTGCGTACCGAATACCTGCGGCTGATTTTAGAAGAACAAGAGCTTGATAAGCGGGTAGCCGACGATCTGGATAAACCGGCGCTCACTGCCTGTGGACAACGCATCGAGATCCTATTGAACGCCGGCTTGAGTGCCGATTGCCATATTGCCATCAATCAGGGCGTCGATGGGGTTGGCTTGTACCGCACGGAAGTGCCTTTCTTGTTGCACGGCAGTTTCCCGTCTGAAGATGAGCAAGTCAGCCTGTATCAGCTGATTTTAGATAGCTACCCAGATAAACCGGTGGTAATGCGCACCCTCGATGTCGGTGGGGATAAACCGCTGCCGTACTTGCCAATCCATGAAGACAACCCGTTTTTAGGCTGGCGCGGTATTCGCCTGACGCTGGATCACCCCGATATTTTTATCGCTCAGGTGCGCGCCATGCTGCGCGCCAGCGTGAGCCATAACAATTTAGCTATCTTGCTGCCGATGGTGTCGGGCTTGGGCGAGGTGGATGAAGCGCGCGCATTAATCGATCGGGCGTATCGCGAAATCAGCGAGCAACTGGCGCAAGACGGGCAAACCCTCAGCATGCCGAAGGTTGGCATCATGGTTGAAGTGCCGTCGATGTTGTATCAGTTACACTTTCTGGCCGGCAAGATCGATTTTCTTTCGGTAGGATCCAATGATCTGACCCAATATCTGCTGGCGGTGGATCGCAATAACGCCCGTGTGGCGGATATCTTCGATGCCATGCATCCGGCGGTATTGCGCGCGTTGTATCAGGTGATCCGCGAAGGTGAGCAGCATCAGTTGCCCGTCAGCTTGTGCGGTGAGCTTGCGGGCGATCCGATCGGCGCCTTGCTGCTGGTAGGGATGGGCTACCGCCGTTTGAGTATGAACGGGCGTAACGTCGCGCGCATCAAATACCTGTTACGCGCCGTGGAGCTGGCGGATTTACAGACCTTGGCGGAGCGGGCACTCAGTGCGCGCCTGACCACCGAAGTGCGCCATCTGACCGCAGCGTTTATGGAGCGACGTGGTTTGGGCGGCTTTATCCGTGGTGGTAATTCGTTTTACTAAGTCGCGCTTTTACGTATTTGCAGCTTTATGTATTCGAACAGAGATGTATTCGCACAGAGTCATGCACGGATATGACTGTACAGGAAAATGAGTTGAGGCAATCATGCTGTTGTTTGTTGTTGCCTGCCTGATTTTGGGTGGTGTAGTTGGGATCTTGGCCGGATTGCTCGGGATTGGCGGAGGTTTGATTATCGTACCCGCCTTGGTGGGGTTGTTACCGTTGGCGGGCGTATTGCCAGAGCATTTGATGCCGATTGCCTTGGGTACCTCACTGGCCTCGATTGTGCTGACCGGGGTGTCGTCATCTTGGCGTCATCATCAGTTGGGTAATGTGGATTGGACGATTGTCAAAGCGATGGTGCCGGGCGGCATTATTGGCGCGGTGATCGGGGCGCACGTGATCACCTTAATTCCGTCTGACATGATCAGCAAAGTGTTCGGGGTACTGGTGCTGCTGTTGGCGCTGCAAATGGCGCTGTCGGTGAAGACCCGTGCCGAGCATCCGTTGCCCAGCAAAGGCTGGTTGTTTACTGCTGGGGGCTTGATTGGTATCTTCTCCAGCTTGGCCGGCATTGGCGGCGGCAGCTTAACTGTGCCGTACCTGAACTGGCACTCGGTGCCGATGCGCATTGCCATTGGGGTGTCGGCGGTGTGCGGTATGATGCTGGGCGTAGGGGGATCACTGACCCTGATCGTCAGCGGATTGCATGTCAGTGATTTGCCGGCCTACAGTCTGGGTTATGTCTATCTGCCAGCACTGGCCTGTATTGCCGTGACGTCGGTACAAACGTCCAAGGTTGGCGCGAATTTGGTCAGCCGTTTACCGGTACCTATCCTGAAAAAGGGATTTGCCGTTCTTTTGGTTTTTGTCGCATTAAAAATGTTGTGGTAACACGCTGATGAATAATAGCTATCTGACCTTTCCGCAAATCGATCCGGTCATTTTTCATGTCGGACCGTTAGCCCTGCGCTGGTATGGCCTGATGTACTTGGTAGGCTTTGTGTTTGCCCTGTGGCTGGCCGGCCGCCGCGCGGCCAAGCCCAACAGTGGCTGGACCAAAGATGAAGTCGAAAATCTGCTGTATGCGGGCTTTTTCGGGGTATTCCTCGGTGGCCGGATTGGCTATGTGATTTTTTATAACTTCGGCTTGTTCCTTGATAATCCGCTGTACTTGTTCAAAGTGTGGGATGGCGGGATGTCATTTCACGGTGGCCTGATCGGGGTCATCGTTGCGATGCTGGTTTTCGCGTACCGTACTAAGCGGACTTTTTTCACCGTGGCCGATTTTATCGCCCCGCTGATCCCGTTTGGATTGGGCATGGGCCGTATTGGTAACTTCATCAACGGTGAACTGTGGGGACGGGTGACCGATGTGCCGTGGGCCATGGTGTTTCCGGACGGCGGTCCGCTGCCGCGTCATCCGTCACAGCTGTATGAGGCATTCCTCGAAGGTCTGGTGCTGTTTATTATTCTGAACCTGTTTGTGCGCCGCCCGCGGCCTACCGGCAGTGTCTCCGGGATGTTCCTGCTGTTTTACGGCCTGTTCCGTATCTTCTGTGAGTTCTTCCGTGAGCCGGACGCACAACTGGGCTTTTTCGATGGCTGGCTGACGATGGGACAGATCCTGTCTGTACCTATGGTATTGGGTGGACTGGGCCTGATCCTGTGGGCATACCGTCGTCATCCTGTGACTGCTGTACGGGGATAACATGCAACAATATCAAGATCTGATGCGCAAAATCTTGGCGGAAGGCGCATCCAAAGACGATCGTACCGGAACCGGTACCCGCTCGATTTTCGGCCATCAGATGCGTTTTGACTTGTCCAAAGGCTTCCCGCTGGTGACCACTAAGCGTTGTCACCTGCGCTCTATCATCCATGAGCTGCTGTGGTTTTTAAAAGGCGATACCAACATCGGTTATCTGCACGACCACAATGTCAGTATTTGGGATGAATGGGCGGATGAAAATGGCGATTTAGGGCCGGTGTATGGCAAGCAGTGGCGCGCGTGGGGCGCCGCCGACGGCCGCACAATCGACCAGCTGAGCACCGTGGTGCAGCAACTGAAGCAAGACCCCGATTCTCGTCGTATTATCGTATCTGCGTGGAACGTGGGCGAGCTGGATCAGATGGCGCTGATGCCATGTCATGCCTTGTTCCAGTTCTATGTAGCCAACGGTAAGCTCTCTTGCCAGTTGTATCAGCGCTCTTGTGACGTTTTCCTCGGTCTGCCGTTTAACATTGCTAGCTACGCGTTGCTGACTCACATGTTGGCGCAGCAGTGTGATTTGGAAGTCGGTGATTTTGTTTGGACCGGTGGGGATACACACCTGTACATGAACCACATGGAGCAGACTGAGCTGCTGTTATCCCGTGAGCCACGGGCACTGCCACAGCTGGTGATCAAGCGCAAACCAGCGTCTATCTTCGATTATCAGTTTGAAGACTTTGAGATTGTTGGTTACGACCCACATCCGGCGATTAAAGCGCCGGTCGCGGTGTAATTACGCTGTTTCGCTAGTGCTTATCGGCTACAAAAAAGCGTCCTGTGGGGCGCTTTTTTTGTGCCTTGCATGGGGTGCTTACCTTGGGGGCTGCTGGCCGTTATCGCGTGGTGTGTGTTGCGTGACTTGAGTTTATTTTTATCTTCATCTTCTATTGTCATCTTCTTCACCCCGCGCCACACCATGCGCAAGCAGTGCTACCACAACGATAAAACAATGCTAAAACAACGGCACTCAACAATAAAAAACGGCCTGCATTAGCAGGCCGTCCAAAAGGGAGAGGGGTTCTGGTCGCTTTTCGTATTAGCGGGTAGCCAGCAGCAGTATCCCTGGCAGGACAAAGAACACCCCGCTCAGATAACCCAGTACCGCCATCCGGTTTTTAATCGCGAGGGAAGCCAAACCTTCCGCAGCGCGCAGTGGCAGACGACGCAGCGCCGGGATCCCGTAAATGACCAACACCGCCAGTACGTTGAAGCTTAAGTGTACCAAGGCAATTTGCAGTGCCAGCAGCGCATTCGGGCCGGAAATCGCGGTAGCCGCCAGCAGCGCAGTGATACAGGTGCCGATGTTCGCGCCCAGTGTGAACGGATACACTTCACGCAGGCTCAGCAGACCATTACCGACAAACGGTACCATCAAGCTGGTGGTGGTCGAGGAAGACTGCACCAGAACGGTTACTGCGGCGCCAGAGGTAATCCCGTGCAGCGGACCACGACCGATAGCGTGCTTGAGAACTTCTTGGGCACGACCGACCATCAAACGCTTGAGCAACTTACCCATACCGGTGATCGCCGCCATAATCAGCACAATACCAATCAGCGCCATCAGGGTACCGGCCAAGGTCGGAGACATACCGCTCAGCATACTTTTCACCATGCTCACGACCGGCTTGGTCAGTGGTTTGATGAAATCAAAGCCGACATAGTTCAGGTTACCGGAGTTCGACAGCGGAGCGACCAGCCATTCGCTGATATGCGCCAGAATACCGAACGCCATTTCCAGTGGCAGGAAGATCACCACCGCCAGCAAGTTGAAAAAGTCATGGATGGTGGCGCAGGCAAAGGCACGACGAAACTCATTATTGCAACGCAGGTGGCCTAAACTCACCAAGGTATTGGTCAGGGTAGTACCAATGTTGGCACCCATAATCATCGGGATGGCGGTAGCAATCGGCAGGCCGCCGGCCACCAGACCAACGATAATGGAGGTCACCGTACTGGAAGATTGAATTAAGGCGGTGGCCAGCAGGCCCACCATCAGTCCGGCCAGCGGATGTTCGGCGAAGGCAAACAGTGCCTGCGCTTGGGTTCCTGCCGCCAGTTTAAAACCGTCGCCAACCATGGCCACGGCCAATAAAAGCAGATAAAGGGCGAAGAGCAATACCAACCAGGAAAACAGCGTCGTCAGCGGTGAGCGGCTGGTGCCGGTTTGAGCGTTGGGCATCTCGTTCATATGACTCTCTGATGTCAGATTTGTTACAAAAGTTTGGTTGCCGCAGATCCTAGCGGTGAAATATTACAGATATATTTCATCGGGCCAGAAAAGCGGGTGGCCGCACAGAATGTTAAAACAGAACCCCTGCTCAAGGAGCGTATGTGAAGAGTGAGTGGTATGGTTAAGCTCGGTATTTCCGATGATTAACATCAATAGAAACGATTTTATCGAGCAAACCTTCTGTTTTAGACTGCGAGATAAGAGTTCACACGCGACAGATTGCATAGCTATTGCATAGCGTACGTAAAAGTTTTGGAGTTCCATCATGACCGATATGATTCGTCAGTTTTTACGACTGGAGTCAGCGGGGGGGATTTTACTGATCATCGCCTCCGCTGTGGCGATGCTGCTTGCCAACACCAGCCTAGAAGGAATTTATGATCAATTCCTCGCGCTGCCGGTGGCGGTGCAGTTCGGCAGCCTGCTGATAAATAAGCCGCTGCTGCTGTGGATTAATGACGGCCTGATGGCCATCTTCTTCCTGCTGGTCGGGTTAGAAGTTAAACGTGAGATGCTGGTCGGTGCCCTGAACAGCAAAGAAAAAGCCGTGTTCCCTGCCATTGCGGCACTGGGCGGTATGCTGGCTCCGGCGCTGTTGTATTTGGCGTTTAATGGTAACAATGATGTAGCACTGGCAGGCTGGGCTATCCCTGCCGCGACCGATATTGCCTTTGCGCTGGGGATCATGGCGCTGCTCGGTAAGCGTGTACCGGTTAGCCTGAAGGTCTTCTTGCTGGCGTTGGCGATCATTGATGACCTGGGCGTGATTGTCATTATTGCCCTGTTCTATACCAGCCAGCTGTCTGTGATTGCGTTGGCAATTGCGCTGGCGGCCACTGCCGGTCTGATTTACATGAATCGCCGTGGCGTGGCGTCCATCAGCCCGTACATGTTGTTGGGTGTGGTGCTGTGGGTAAGCCTGCTTAAATCTGGCGTGCATGCCACGCTGGCCGGTGTGATCTTGGGCTTCTGTGTACCGTTGAAAGCGCAAGATAAGCGTCCACTGGAGCATCTGGAGCACAGTTTGCATCCGTGGGTGGCCTATCTGATCCTGCCATTGTTTGCTTTTGCCAACGCGGGCGTGTCACTGAAAGGGATCTCGCTGGATGTACTGACCTCGGCTCTGCCGCTGGGTATTGCGGTTGCCTTGTTTGTCGGTAAGCCGCTCGGGATCTTCTCCTTTAGCTGGCTGTCAGTGAAACTGGGTCTGGCTAAACTGCCGGATGGGATTTACTTCCGCCATATCTTTGCGGTGTCAGTACTGTGCGGTATTGGTTTTACCATGTCGATGTTCATCGCTTCACTGGCCTTTGAGCATGCCGGTTTGGAGTATGGGGTATTCTCCCGTCTGGGGATCCTGATGGGCTCAACCACGGCGGCGGTAGTGGGTTATTGCCTGCTGCGGATGGTGTTGCCTGCACAGCCTAAGCGTTAAAACTGCGGAGCAGTGAACCGAGATGTCGCTGGTCAGAGAGCATGACCAGCGGCATACTGGTGCGGCAGCCGCTAATGAAGTGAGAAGCGTATGTCGCACCTGAATTTTAATCATCTGTACTACTTCTGGGCTGTGTGCAAGCACGGCTCGGTGGCCAAAGCTGCCGAAACTCTTTTCCTTACCCCACAAACCGTGACCGGGCAGATCCGCGCGCTAGAGCAGCGTCTGGATGGCAAACTGTTTAAACGCAGTGGCCGTGGTCTGGAGCCTACTGAGCTGGGGCAACTGGTCTATCGCTATGCCGAGCGGATGTTCTCTCTTAGCCAAGAGATGCTGGATATCGTCAATTATCGCAAAGAAGCCAATATCCTGTTTGATGTTGGGGTGGCGGATGCGTTGTCGAAGCGTTTGGTCAGTCGGGTATTGCAAACCGCAGTGCCGCCGAGTGAGCAAATCCATCTACGCTGTTTTGAATCCACCCACGAACTGCTCTTGGAGCAGCTGAGCCAGCACAAGCTGGATATGATCTTGTCTGATTGTCCGGTGGACTCCTCGCAAAGCGAAGGGCTGTTCTCGGTCAAACTGGGCGAGTGCGGGATCAGCTTTCTGTGTCGCCAACCCGCGCCACAGGCACCGTTTCCGGCCTGTCTACAAGAGCGCAAGCTGCTGATGCCGGGGCGTCGCTCGGCGTTGGGGCGCAAGCTGCTTACTTGGTTGGATCAGCAAGGGCTGCAGGTGCAGATCTTGGGTGAGTTTGATGATGCGGCACTGATGAAGGCGTTTGGTCACTACCACAATGCCATTTTTGTCGCGCCATCGTTGTATGTGGCTGAACTGAGCAGTGACGGGCAGACCGTCGAGCTGGGTAAAGTGCCCACATTATGTGAAGAGTATTACGCCATTTTTGCGGATCGTATGATCCAGCATCCGGCGGTAAAGCGGGTCTGTAGTGAGGATTTCACGGATTTGTTTTCCGGCCAACTCGGCGTTATGCTCGGTGAAGAGTAGTCATCGTGTTGCATAGAGCAGCACCACAACGGGTGTATTCGTGATCCTATGATGAAAGATATGTCTGAAATTGCACACATGGAGCGTAATGTAGGTCAGGCCGTCACGCTGCTGAAGGCTATGGCCAATGAGCACCGGTTGTTTATTTTATGTCATTTACAGGATAAAGAAGTGTCGGTCGGCGTTTTGAGCGAGCGCCTTGGTTTATCCCAGTCGGCACTGTCACAGCACCTTGCTTGGTTGCGGCGCGATGGGCTGGTGAAAACGCGTAAAGAAGCGCAAACCGTCTACTACTCGTTAAGCAGTCATGCGGTGGCGGAAGTGATCCGTACCTTGCATCGTTTGTATTGCGCGGCGGAGCAGCCTTCAGAGGCTGAGCTGGCTAGCGACGTGCCAGAGCGGCATAGTGAGCCATCCGCAGCGTCGCATTCGGTCGGTTAAACCCGTTATTCTAAGGCTGTGCGTCGCCTGATAGGCTGGCGCGCGGCTGTTCGCCTTTGATTTTCTGTCTCGCCATCCCATTCTTACTTTTTATTTTTCTTCTTCTTCTCCTCCTCGCCCCACAACAATCCAGAGCCACGGTCTCGAACCATAATCCAGCACAACCGCCCAGATAAGTGCGAAGACAAGAGATAAAGCCAAAGCCAAAGTCAAAGCCAAAGCCAAAGTCAAAGTCAAAGCATCAGGGAAGGGATGAGTAGAGCAGGGAGAAATGTGCGTAAAGCGCAGCCAGCGGTAAATGACAGGCAAAAAAAAACCGGCATCAAGCCGGTTTTTCTCGGTATCTTAAATCAGGCAATGATTACATTGCTTTGATTTGAGCTACCAGGTTTGCTTTATGACGTGCAGCCTTGTTCTTGTGGATCAGGCCTTTGCTTGCCATGCGATCCAGAACTGGTTGCATGGTGGCAAATGCGGTCATTGCAGTTTCTTTGTTACCGGTCGCGATCGCAGCGTAAACTTTCTTAACGAAAGTACGCATCATGGAGCGACGGCTAGCGTTATGCTGACGACGCTTCTCAGCTTGGACAGCGCGCTTCTTAGCAGACTTGATATTAGCCAAGGTCCAACTCCCAAATATAACTTTTTGGACATTTCAAAGGCCGAGGACTATGCCTTTTTCGCCTTCTTTTGTCAATGGATTTGTGCAAATAAACGCCGCTTTCCCAAGGCTGGTGCAAGCAGCGCATGACGGTTATTATGACGGGTAATTTTAACAGCTTTTAATGCTGGAATACAGCGTCAGAGACGTATTTCAACGAGTGAGTAAATCTTGAGTAAGCGATTGTTGAAATCTGGGTTGGTTGTCAGCTCGATGACCTTGTTATCCCGGGTACTGGGTTTGGTCAGGGATGTCGTTATTGCCAACATGATTGGTGCCGGTGCCGCCGCAGACGTCTTCCTGTTTGCTAACCGAATTCCTAACTTTTTACGCCGTCTGTTTGCCGAAGGGGCGTTCTCGCAAGCCTTTGTGCCAGTACTGACTGAGTATCAAAAAGACGGCGATTTATCGAAGACGCGCGAATTTATCGCTAAGGTCTCCGGTACGTTAGGCGGTTTGGTCACTATCGTGACCTTGCTGGCGATGATTGGCTCGCCGGTGGTGGCGGCCATTTTCGGTACCGGCTGGTTCTTGGATTGGCTCAATGGCGGCCCTGATGCCGGTAAATATGAGCTCGCGTCATTCTTGCTGCGCATTACCTTCCCGTATCTGTGGTTTGTCACCTTGGTGGCCTTATCTGGCGCGGTGCTCAATACCATCGGTCAGTTTGGGGTGGCAGCGTTTTCGCCGGTACTGCTGAACGTGGCGATGATTGGCGCAGCGATTTGGATTGCCCCGCACACCCAATACCCAGAAGTGGGATTGGCAATCGGTATTTTCTTAGGTGGTCTGCTGCAGTTTTTATTCCAGCTGCCGTACATGAAAAAAGCCGGGTTGCTGGTGAAGCCGAAATGGGCTTGGCATGATCCGGGGGTGAAAAAAATTCGCACCCTGATGATCCCCGCGCTGTTCGGGGTGTCGGTAAGTCAAATTAACTTGCTGCTCGACACCTTTATCGCCAGCTTCTTGATGACCGGCTCGATCAGTTATCTGTATTACTCTGATCGCCTGCTGGAATTCCCGCTCGGTTTGTTCGGGATTGCCATCGCGACGGTGATTTTGCCGGCGCTGTCGCGTCGTCATAGCGAAAAAGAGGAAGGCGAGACGGTCAGCGAACGCTTTAGCCAGACTATGGATTGGGGGGTGCGCATGATTTTCCTGCTCGGCATCCCCGCCATGTTTGGCATTATGGTGCTGGCCAAGCCGATGATGATGGTGCTGTTTATGCGCGGCGAATTTACCTTTGCCGATGTGAATGCCGCCTCATTATCCTTGTTGGCCTTCAACGCAGGTTTGGTGAGCTTCATGCTGATCAAAGTGCTGGCACCGGGCTATTACGCGCGGCAAGACACCAAAACCCCTGTACGCTACGGCATCATCTCGATGATCAGTAACATGGGCTTTAACCTGCTGGCGATCCCGTTCAGTTATGTCGGCTTGGCGATGGCCTCGGCGATGTCCGGTACCCTCAACGCGTGGCTGCTGTATCGCGGTCTGGCGGTGAGCGGGGTGTACCGCATCCAACGCAATAGTGCGATTTTCATTGGTAAAGTGGCGTTGGCCGGTCTGGCGATGGCGGCGGCCGTAAGTTATTGCATGCCAGCGCTGAGCTTATGGCAAGCGCAGCATAATGGCATGCGGATGCTGTGGTTGGCAGGCCTGATTGGGCTCGCGGCCGTGGTCTATTTTGCCGCCCTTTTGCTGTTGGGCGTGCGCCCGCGCCATTTACGCGCAGATACTGACATCTCGCACTAAGACAATCGGGGCGGATGCGGTATAATCGGCGGCAATTTTGTATAAGATCTGACAGGGTAACGTGCCCATGGAGCTGATCCGCGGTATTCAGAACATCAAGCCACAGCATCACGGCTGTGTTCTGACGATTGGTAACTTTGACGGGGTGCATCTGGGGCATCAGGCAGTCTTGGCGCAAGTGAAGGCGCATGCTGTTGCGCTCGGTTTGCCACTGACGGCGATGGTGTTTGAGCCACAGCCGCAGGAGTTGTTTACCCCGGAATTGGCGCCGGCTCGGTTGATGCGTCTGCGTGACAAGTATGTCCATCTGGCGCGCGCCGGTGTTGACCGGCTGCTGTGCGTCAGTTTTAACCACCATTTTGCGGCGATGAGCGCGGAGCGCTTTGTCGAAGAGTTGCTGGTTGAAAAGTTGGGTGTTAAGTTTCTGGGGGTAGGTGACGATTTTCGCTTTGGTGCTGGGCGGCATGGTGATTATGCCTTGTTGCAGCAGGCTGGCGCGAAACACGGCTTTGCCGTCGTCAACAACCACAGTTATTGCGTTGATGCGCTGCGGGTGAGCAGTACCGCTATCCGTCAGGCGTTATACCAAGATGATCTGGCTCAGGCGGAAAGCCTGCTCGGTCGGCCGTACAGTATCAGTGGCCGCGTCGCGCACGGTAACAAGCTCGGGCGAACCATTGGTTTCCCGACCGCCAACATTCCACTGAAGCGCCGCGTCGCGCCGGTCAATGGTGTGTATGCGGTGGAAGTGCTGGGGATTGGTGATACCCCCTTACCGGGCGTGGCGAATATCGGAACCCGCCCGACAGTTGATGGTGTGCGCCAGCAACTGGAAGTTCACCTGTTTGATATAAATGTAAATCTCTACGGCCGTCAGCTCGAAGTTGTGCTGCGGGAAAAAATCCGTCCGGAAATGCGTTTCAGTTCGTTTGAAGCGCTCACCGCGCAGATTGCGCAGGATGCCCGGACCGCCCGCCACTATTTCCACCTGCCGGTCGCAAGCTGACTTTTTCTTTTTGCCGAAAATACGGAATCGAGAATCAATGAGTGACAATAAATACCCTCTGAACCTTCCGGATACAGGGTTTCCGATGCGTGGCGACTTAGCCAAACGCGAACCTGGTATGTTGCAACGTTGGTATGATAACAATCTGTACGGCGCTATTCGTCAGGCGAAGAAGGGTAAGAAGTCCTTCATCCTGCATGATGGCCCACCGTACGCCAACGGTAACATTCACATTGGTCACTCCGTAAACAAGATCCTCAAAGACATTATTATTAAGTCCAAAGGACTGTCCGGCTTTGATTCTCCGTACATTCCGGGCTGGGACTGCCACGGCCTGCCAATTGAACTGAAAGTAGAACAACTGGTCGGTAAGCCGGGCGAAAAAGTGTCTGCGGCTGAATTCCGTGCGGCGTGCCGTAAGTATGCTGCCGAGCAGGTGGAAGGTCAGAAGAAAGACTTTATCCGTCTGGGTGTATTGGGTGACTGGGATCATCCGTACCTGACCATGGATTTTGGCACCGAAGCCAACATCATCCGCTCACTGGCCAAGATTGTCGGTAACGGTCACCTGCACAAAGGTGCTAAACCGGTGCACTGGTGTACCGAGTGTCGTTCTGCGCTGGCAGAAGCCGAAGTGGAATACTACGACAAGACCTCCCCAGCCATTGACGTGCGTTTCAACGTCGCGGACGAAGCGGCGTTCCTGGCTAAGTTCGGTACTGATGCCGGTCACGGCACCATCTCGGTGGTGATCTGGACCACCACCCCGTGGACACTGCCAGCCAACCGTGCGGTTGCTCTGAATGCCGATCTGGAATACCAACTGATCCAAGCCGGTGATGAGCGTCTGATTTTGGCTGCCGATTTGGCCGAAAGCGTGCTTAAGCGTGCCGGTATCGAAGGCGCGCAAGTGCTGGGTACATGCCGTGGCTCGGATCTGGAGCTGCTGACGCTGCAACACCCATTCTATGATTTCACCGTACCGGTGATCTTGGGTGAGCACGTGACCACTGATGCTGGTACCGGTGCGGTACACACAGCGCCAGGTCACGGTCAGGAAGACTTTGTGGTCGGCCAGAAATACCATCTGGAAGTGGCCAACCCGGTTGCGCCGGACGGTACTTACCTGCCAGACACCCCGCTGTTTGCCGGTCAGTCTGTGTTCAAAGCCAATGATTCTGTGCTGGACGTGCTGCGTGAGCGCGGCGCGCTGCTGCACTTTGAGAAATTCCTGCACAGCTACCCACACTGCTGGCGTCATAAAACGCCGATCATCTTCCGTGCTACCCCGCAGTGGTTTATCAGCATGGAACAAGCCGGTCTGCGTCAGCAAGCGCTGAACGAAATCAAAGGCGTGAAGTGGATCCCGGATTGGGGTCAGGCACGTATCGAGACCATGGTAGCTAACCGTCCTGACTGGTGTATCTCCCGTCAGCGTACGTGGGGCGTGCCAATTGCGTTGTTCGTGCATAAAGACACCGAAGCGCTGCATCCTCGCTCGGTCGAGTTGATGGAAGAAGTGGCGAAACGCGTTGAAGAAAAAGGCATTCAAGCGTGGTGGGATCTGGATCCGGCTGAGATCTTAGGTAGCGATGCCGCCGATTACGTGAAAGTGCCTGATACGTTGGATGTGTGGTTTGACTCCGGTTCAACCCATGCTTCCGTGGTTGATGCGCGCCCAGAATTCAACGGCCACAGCGCCGATCTGTATCTGGAAGGCTCTGACCAACACCGTGGCTGGTTCATGTCATCATTGATGATCTCCACCGCGATGAAAGGCACTGCGCCATACCGCGAAGTGCTGACCCACGGTTTCACCGTAGATGGTCAAGGTCGCAAGATGTCCAAATCCGTGGGCAACGTGGTGAGCCCACAGGATGTGATGAACAAACTGGGCGGCGATATTCTGCGTCTGTGGGTTGCCTCAACCGACTACACCGCTGAAATGGCAGTATCGGATGAGATCCTCAAGCGTTCAGCTGATGCTTATCGTCGTATCCGTAACACCGCACGTTTCTTGCTGGCTAACCTGAACGGTTTCGATCCGAAACTGCACATGGTGCAACCAGAAGAGATGGTGGTACTGGATCGCTGGGCGGTAGGTCGTGCGCAAGCGGCGCAGGCTGAAATCATCAAAGCCTACGAAGAGTATGATTTCCACATGGTGGTGCAGCGTCTGATGCAGTTCTGCTCCGTGGAGATGGGTTCGTTCTATCTGGATATCATCAAAGATCGCCAGTACACCGCGAAGACCGATGGCATCGCTCGTCGTAGCTGCCAGACCGCGCTGTATCACATCGCTGAAGCATTGGTTCGCTGGATGGCACCAATCATGTCCTTCACTGCCGACGAAATCTGGAACTTCCTGCCAGGTGAGCGTTCAGAGTTTGTATTCACTGAAGAGTGGTACGACGGTCTGTTCGGTTTGGCGGAAGGCGAAGTGATGAACGACGCGTACTGGGCTGAGCTTCTGAACGTGCGTGGCGAAGTGAACAAGGTGATTGAGCAGGCGCGTAACGACAAGAAAGTCGGTGGCTCGCTGGAAGCGGAAGTGACCCTGTTTGCCGATGCCTCTTTGCAGCAGAAACTGGCTGCGCTCGGTGACGAGCTGCGCTTCGTGCTGCTGACCTCTAAGGCCGATGTGGCGGCACTGGACAATGCACCGGCTGAAGCCGTAGCGACCGAAAACAAAGGACTGACGATCAAGCTGATCCGCTCCGAGAATGCCAAGTGTCCACGTTGCTGGCACTACGCGGCAGACATCGGTAGCGTTGCTGCGCACCCGACACTGTGCGGTCGTTGTGTAACTAACATTGCCGGTGACGGCGAAACACGTAAGTTTGCCTGATGAAGAAACCTTTATTATCGACAGGATTGCGCTGGTTGTGGCTATCGGCATTGGTGTTTGTACTGGATATCGGTAGCAAACTCTGGTTTATGAACCACTTAGCGCTGTATGAGCTGATCCCGGTAACGTCATTTTTTAATCTGACGTATGTACAAAATCCGGGCGCAGCGTTCAGCTTTTTAGCCGAACACAGCGGTTGGCAGCGTTGGTTCTTTGCCGCCATCGCCCTGTTGGTAACCGGTGCTCTGAGTGTCTGGATGTATCGCACTCCGGCCAGCCACAAGCTGGCCAACGGTGCCTACGCCCTGATTATCGGTGGTGCGCTGGGTAACCTGTTTGACCGACTGGTCCATGGTTTTGTGGTCGACTTCCTCGATTTTTATTGGGGAAGCTATCACTGGCCGGCTTTCAATCTGGCCGATGTCGCCATCTGTGTCGGTGCGGCGCTGGTGGTGCTGGAAGGTTTTCTGGCTCCGGCCGATGACAGTGCATCTTCAGGGAAATCCGATCAGGCGCGCTAATTCGGCGTCTGACCTAGGTATTTGACTTAGGTGTGAAAATGAAAATAGGGCGCCGGCTTATGTCAACATAGGTCGGCGACCGGCCAACAGGCTGGCTTCGGCCGGCCTGTTGCTTAAGTAAACGACCTTGTAGCTTTTACGTGCAGTGATGAACGCATCATCGCCACCAAAAGACCACCAAAGGCTTAGGGATCAAGCGCCGCGATAAGGAAATGACAGTATGGACGCAAGCAGTATGGAAGCCCGCATTGGACCGAATAGCCAAGTTCTGATCCACTTTGATTTATGGTTGGCGGATGGCAGTGCCGCAGACTCGACCCGTACTCAGGGCAAGCCGGCACTGTTTCAGCTTGGCAACCGTTCGTTATCACCGGCACTGGAAGCGCAGTTACAAGGCCTGAAAACCGGTGATACTAAGCGCTTTACGCTGCAACCGGAAGAGGCCTTTGGCCTGCCAAGTCCTGATAACGTGTACCATTTTGAGCGTAGCCGGTTCAGTACTGAAACCGAGCCGCAACCAGGGATGATCATGCTGTTTGCCCAGCCGGGCGGGCAGGAGATCCCGGGCATGATTAAGGCGGTTGCCGGCGAATCGGTCACCGTTGATTTTAACCACCCCTTGGCTGGACAAGTTGTTACCTTCGATCTTGAGGTAATGGCAGTGCATCCGGCCGCTGACTAAGAGACAACTGCATGCAGATCCTGTTAGCCAATCCCCGTGGTTTTTGTGCCGGCGTTGACCGTGCGATCAGCATTGTCGAGCGGGCGCTGGAGTTATATGGCGCGCCGATTTATGTTCGCCATGAAGTGGTGCATAACCGCTACGTTGTGGAAGGATTGCGCCAGCGCGGGGCCGTGTTTGTCGAAGATTTGCATGAAGTGCCGGATGGCTGCATCGTGATCTTCTCGGCGCACGGTGTCTCGCAGGCGGTGCGCGCCGAGGCCAAATCACGCGATCTGAGCGTGTTTGATGCTACCTGTCCACTGGTGACGAAGGTGCATATGGAAGTCGCGCGTGCCAGTCGCAAGGGCATGGAAGCGGTTCTGATTGGCCATGCCGGTCACCCTGAAGTGGAAGGCACCATGGGCCAGTACAGCAATCCGCAAGGTGGCATGTATCTGGTGGAGTCGCCCGAGGATGTGGCGAAACTGGTGGTCAAAAACCCAGAAAATCTGTGCTTCATGACCCAGACCACGCTGTCGGTGGATGATACGTCAGAAGTGATTGATGCACTGCGTAAGCATTTCCCGGCCATCATCGGTCCGCGCAAAGACGACATCTGTTATGCCACCACCAACCGACAAGAGGCGGTACGCCAGTTAGCCGAGCAGGCACAAGTGGTGCTGGTGGTCGGCTCGAAAAACTCGTCTAACTCGAATCGCTTAGCTGAGCTGGCGCGTCGAGCGGGGAAAGCCGCCTATCTGATTGATGGTGCGGAAGATATCGATGAAGCGTGGTTGCAGAGCGTGGACACTGTCGGCGTTACGGCGGGCGCATCTGCGCCAGAGGTGTTGGTGCAGGCCGTGATTGCCCGCTTGCAAGACCTCGGAGCGGTAACGGTCACCGAAACCGAAGGGCGAGAAGAAAACATCACCTTTGAGGTACCACGCGAATTGCGGGTGCAGCAAATTGATTAAAGGTTAAATAAAAAGGAAGCCACGGGCTTCCTTTTTTGTGTTTACCGGCTCTGGGTCGGCAGCGGATTACAACAAAAAAGGAAGAGACATGATCAAAATCGCAATTGCCGGCGCCGCCGGTCGTATGGGACGTCAACTGATTCAGGCTGTGTATGCCGCCTCTGGCGTTACGCTGGGCGCTGCCCTTGAGCGCTCCGGCTCCAGTTTGATTGGCGCGGATGCTGGCGAGTTGGCCGGTGTCGGTCCATTGGGAGTGACGGTACAAGAGTCACTGGATGCGATCGGCAGTGATTTCGATATCCTGATCGACTTTACCGTACCGGCCGCCACCTTGACCCATTTGGCTTATTGCCGTCAGCACGGCAAACATATGGTGATAGGGACCACCGGTTTTGATGCTGACGGTAAGCAGGCGATTGCCGATGCCAGTGCCGACATCGGGATCGTGTTTGCCTCTAACTTTAGTGTGGGCGTCAATCTGGTATTCAAGCTGTTGGAAAAAGCGGCGCAGGTGATGGGCGATTACACCGATATCGAAATCATCGAAGCGCACCATCGTCATAAAATTGATGCACCATCCGGTACTGCGTTATCGATGGGGGAAGTGATTGCCGACACGCTAGGACGGGATTTATCACAATGCGCCGTGTACAGCCGTGAAGGGATCACCGGTGAGCGCCCACGCGACAGCATCGGTTTTGCGACCGTGCGTGCAGGCGACATCGTTGGTGAGCACACCGTGATGTTTGCTGATATCGGCGAGCGAGTGGAGATTTCACACAAGGCATCCAGCCGCATGACCTTTGCTAATGGCGCTGTGCGCGCAGCAAACTGGTTGCATAATCAGCCGGCAGGGTTGTATGACATGAAGGATGTGCTTGGGTTGCACAACCTTTAATGGCGTGTTACTCACGGATCGAGTGACACGTTCGTAAGCATGCATATTGCTGTGTATTTTTCTTGTTAAAATAAGCATTTCACGTAGAAATCGCACTGTTGATGTCATTAGTTGGTGTCTTGTGCGGTTTTTTTTTGTCTTTTTCCCTTCATTGAGATTTTTGCCGTTTTTACTGCGTATTTTACTGCTGATAAAAGTTATCTCTTCATGCAAACGGTTATCTTTTGTGTTTTTATCTTACTTTTGGCGCTAGCGTGGCATTATTTTGCTGTGTTGGTAGTTTTTGTGTCTAAAGCGGGAGTTTTTTCTGGACAAGCGGTAAGCCCGTCTATAGAATTCGCGCAATTTGCCAAAAATTCATTATTTAACATGATTGACAGCGCTTTTGGCTCTCATGTATGAATGGTTATGTGGTAAAAAAGATTAAATATTCATGGAGGTTGTTTTGAGTAGGTCGGCACTGTTAGTTCTCGAAGACGGCACAGTCTTCAAAGGTACCGCAATCGGCGCAGAAGGCTCGGCGGTCGGCGAAGTTGTTTTTAATACCTCGATGACCGGTTACCAAGAAATTCTTACTGATCCTTCGTATTCCCGCCAGATTGTTACTCTTACTTATCCTCATATTGGCAATGTCGGCACCAACCCAGAAGATGAAGAATCCCCCGCCGTTCATGCTCAAGGTCTTGTAATTCGTGATTTACCCCTGATTGCCAGTAACTTCCGCAGTACCGAAACCCTTTCTGATTACCTCAAACGCCACAACGTTGTCGGCATCGCTGATATTGATACCCGCAAACTGACCCGCATTCTGCGCGAAAAAGGTGCCCAAAATGGTTGCATCATTGCCGGCGCACAGCCAGATGCCGCGCTGGCGCTGGAAAAAGCGCGCGCCTTTGGCGGTTTGAGTGGTCTGGATTTAGCCAAAGAAGTCACCACTGCCGAAGCCTACAACTGGACGCAAGGTAGCTGGACGCTGCAAAACGGCCTGCCACAAGCGGCAAACAATGATGACCTGCCATTCCATGTGGTGGCGTATGACTACGGTGTGAAGCGCAATATCCTGCGGATGTTGGTGGACCGAGGTTGCCGCCTGACTGTTGTTCCGGCGCAAACGCCAGCGGCGGATGTGCTGGCGCTCAATCCGGATGGGGTGTTCCTGTCCAACGGCCCAGGCGACCCAGCGCCGTGCGATTACGCGATCAGCGCTATTGAAGAGCTGCTGCAGCACGATATCCCTGTTTTTGGTATCTGCTTAGGTCACCAGCTGTTAGCTCTGGCCTCCGGTGCCAAGACCGTGAAGATGAAGTTCGGCCACCACGGCGGCAACCATCCGGTGAAAGATTTAGACCGTAATGTGGTGATGATCACCGCGCAAAACCACGGTTTTGCCGTAGATGAAGCCACGTTGCCAGCCAGTTTACGTGCAACCCACGTGTCACTGTTTGATGGCTCGTTGCAGGGCATTCACCGTACGGATAAGCCAGCATTTAGCTTCCAAGGTCACCCGGAAGCAAGCCCAGGCCCGCACGATGCCGCACCGCTGTTTGATTACTTCATCGAATTGATTGAGCAATATCGTCAGAACCAAAACGCAAACCAGCAATAATCAGCCGCAGCAGCAGGAGTTGTTAAGCAATGCCAAAACGTACTGATCTTAAAAGTATTCTAATCCTGGGTGCGGGTCCGATTGTTATCGGTCAGGCGTGTGAATTTGACTATTCCGGCGCGCAGGCCTGTAAGGCGCTGCGTGAAGAGGGTTACCGCGTTATTCTGGTGAACTCCAACCCGGCGACCATCATGACTGACCCTGAAATGGCTGATGCGACTTATATCGAGCCGGTGCAGTGGCAAGTTGTGCGCAAAATCATTGAAAAAGAGCGCCCTGATGCGGTGCTGCCAACCATGGGCGGCCAGACGGCACTGAACTGTGCGCTGGATCTGGAGCGTCATGGCGTGCTGGCGGAGTTCGGGGTGGAGATGATCGGTGCGACCGCCGACGCCATTGATAAAGCCGAAGACCGCCGCCGCTTTGATCAGGCGATGAAGAAAATCGGTCTGGATACCGCGCGCTGCGGTATCGCACACTCCATGGAAGAAGCCTACGGCGTACAAGAACAAGTGGGTTTCCCGTGCATCATTCGCCCTTCATTTACGATGGGCGGCACCGGTGGCGGTATTGCTTACAACCGTGAAGAATTCGAGGAAATCTGTACCCGTGGTCTGGACTTGTCACCAACCAACGAGCTGCTGATTGACGAATCGCTGATCGGTTGGAAAGAGTACGAGATGGAAGTGGTGCGGGATAAGAACGACAACTGCATCATCGTTTGCTCGATTGAAAACTTAGATCCGATGGGGATCCACACCGGTGACTCCATTACGGTTGCGCCGGCGCAAACCCTGACCGACAAAGAATACCAACTGATGCGTAACGCCTCGATGGCGGTACTGCGTGAAATCGGCGTGGAAACCGGCGGCTCAAACGTGCAGTTCTCGGTGAACCCGAAAGATGGCCGCATGATTGTCATTGAGATGAACCCGCGAGTATCGCGCTCCTCGGCGCTGGCGTCTAAAGCCACGGGCTTCCCGATTGCCAAAGTAGCGGCCAAATTGGCGGTCGGTTATACCTTGGATGAGCTGATGAACGACATCACCGGAGGTCGCACTCCAGCGTCCTTCGAGCCGTCGATTGACTATGTCGTCACCAAGATCCCACGCTTTAACTTCGAAAAATTTGCCGGCGCTAATGACCGCCTGACCACCCAGATGAAGTCGGTGGGTGAGGTGATGGCGATTGGTCGTAACCAGCAAGAGTCGCTGCAAAAAGCACTGCGCGGTCTGGAAGTGGGCGCGACCGGTTTCGATCCGAAAGTGAATCTGGATGATGCTGACGCGCTGACGCGCATCCGTTATGAGCTGAAAGAAGCTGGCTCTGACCGCATCTGGTATCTGGCCGATGCCTTCCGTGCTGGTCTGTCAGTGGATGGCGTGCATAACCTGACCAATATCGACCGCTGGTTCTTGGTGCAAATTGAAGAGCTGGTGCGTTTGGAAGAGAAAGTGGCCGAGGTGGGCTTTGCTGGTCTGGATGCTGACTTCCTGCGCGTGCTTAAGCGTAAAGGTTTCTCCGATGCGCGTCTGGCTAAACTGGTTGGCGTCTCAGAAACTGAGCTGCGCAAGCTGCGTTATCGCCATGAGATTTTCCCAGTCTACAAGCGCGTAGATACCTGCGCCGCCGAGTTTGCCACCGATACGGCGTACCTGTACTCCACCTATGATGAAGAGTGTGAGTCGAACCCAACCAACCGTGACAAGATCATGGTACTGGGCGGTGGTCCAAACCGTATCGGTCAGGGTATCGAGTTTGACTACTGCTGCGTGCACGCCTCATTGGCGCTGCGTGAAGACGGTTACGAGACCATCATGGTCAACTGTAACCCAGAAACGGTGTCCACTGACTACGACACCTCCGATCGCCTGTATTTCGAGCCAGTGACGCTGGAAGATGTACTGGAAATTGTCCGCGTTGAACAGCCAAAAGGCGTGATTGTTCAGTACGGTGGTCAAACGCCACTGAAACTGGCTCGTGCGCTGGAAGCGGCCGGGGTACCGGTAATTGGCACCAGCCCAGATGCGATTGACCGCGCCGAAGACCGTGAACGTTTCCAGCAAGCGGTAAACCGTCTGGGTCTGAAGCAGCCGAAAAACGCCACCGTGACAGCGATGGAGCAAGCGGTTGAGCAGGCTAAACAGCTGGGTTACCCGCTGGTGGTGCGCCCATCTTATGTACTGGGTGGCCGCGCGATGGAAATCGTGTTCGATGAAGTCGACCTGCGCCGTTACTTCACCACGGCAGTCAGTGTGTCTAACGATGCACCAGTACTGCTGGATTGCTTCTTAGATGATGCGATTGAAGTGGATGTGGACGCCATTTGCGACGGTCAGCAAGTGCTGATTGGCGGCATCATGGAGCACATCGAGCAAGCGGGGGTGCACTCCGGTGACTCTGCCTGTTCACTGCCAGCTTACACTCTGAGCCAAGAGATTCAGGATGTGATCCGCCAGCAAGTGGAAAAACTGGCCTTCGAGCTGTGTGTTCGCGGTCTGATGAATGCCCAGTTTGCGGTGAAGAACAACGAAGTTTATCTGATTGAAGTGAACCCGCGTGCCGCGCGTACCGTGCCGTTTGTTTCCAAGGCGATTGGCGTACCATTGGCGAAGATTGCCGCGCGTGTCATGGCCGGTCAAAGCTTGGCGGCACAAGGTGTGACGCGTGAAGTGATCCCGCCATACTACTCCGTCAAAGAAGTGGTGCTGCCGTTTAACAAGTTCCCAGGCGTTGACCCACTGTTAGGCCCAGAAATGCGCTCTACCGGTGAGGTGATGGGCGTTGGTAACACCTTCGCCGAAGCGTTCGGTAAAGGCTTGCTGGGCGGTAACTACAAAGTGCCGCGTCAAGGGCGTGCGCTGCTGTCGGTGCGTCACGGTGACAAGAAACGTGTAATTGACTTGGCAGCCAAGTTGCTGAAGTTGGGCTTTGAGCTGGATGCGACGCACGGTACCGCCGTGGTACTGGGTGAGGCGGGGATTAACCCACGTTTGGTGAACAAGGTGCACGAAGGTCGTCCGCATATTCAAGACCGCATCAAAAACGGTGAGTACACTTACATTATCAACACCGCCGAAGGTCGTCAGGCGATTGAAGACTCTAAGTTGCTGCGCCGTAGCGCCCTGCAGTATAAGGTGCACTATGACACTACTTTGAACGGTGCCTTTGCCACCGCGATGGCGATGGCGGCAGACCCAACCGCCAGTGTGATTTCGGTGCAGGAAATGCACCAGTTGGTGAAATAAGCGCGATAATCCGTACGTCGCACTTATCGCAAATTTGTCGATAAGCGATGAAGAAACAAAAAGCCCGCCAAATGGCGGGCTTTTTTATGCTGCATATCAGCCGATGCGATTCTTGCGGCGGCGCAGCTGACCAATAATCTCACCGGTAGGCGTGCGTTTTACAGCTTGTCGCGCCTTGTTACCTCTGCTGACACTCAGTCTGGGCAGAGGATTGGTTACAATTTTGTACGCTGCCGGCAGTTGCAAGCCAGCACAGTAATAACGATGTGCTGGCATTCCAGAGGCGGAATTACTGGTTATAAATCGCCTTGTACAGCTGACCTTCAAATTTGTTCAGCCCAGCACGGCGGGTGCGGTGATCCAGCGCCGAATAGCTGGAGACAAACTGCACGAACGCTACCTGTTGGCCACTGGCGGTTCGCATGAAACCGGCCAGATTGTATACCCCTTGCAGTGCGCCCGTTTTGGCGTGCACCTGACCTTTGAGCGGCGCTTCACGCACGCTGGCGCGATAGCGCAACGTACCATCCGTGCCGGAAACTGGCAGCATCGCGATGATCCCTAATTGATCGTCGTGTTTGGCGATGTACTGCAAGGTATCCATCATGGTTTGCGCTGACACCAAGTTATGGCGCGACAAACCGGAGCCATCGGCCATGACGGTGTTACCAAAACGCACCCCAGCTTGTTTGGACAAAATCGCTCGCACTGCATCAGAGCCGGCGCGGAAAGTGCCCGGTACATTAAAGTAGTGGTGACCGACGGTACGGAACATCACATCGGCAATCTGGTTATCAGATTCTTTGAGCATGATCTTCAGCAGTTCTGGCAGTGGTTTAGAGTTGTTTTCCGCCAGCACGGTTGGCATCGCTACCGGATCGTTACTGATTTTGGTTTGCCCGCTGATGCTGATCCCCGCGCGCGTCAGCTCTTGGCGCACAATGCCGGCGGCATAGGCGGAAGGGTCTTGTACCGAGAAACTCAAACCAAACGGCTCTTTTTGCTGCACCAAACAACCGGTGAGCACGTAACGGTTGTTATCACGCGGCTGAACATCCAACTCACAGTAGCGTGCTTCCGGCATTTTACGCGTCACAGTTTTCACTTCGCTGACCACGGTCACTGGATACCGAGAAGCTACCGAAGCCGTGGCCAGATTGCCCGGTGTCGCTGCGCTATTGAGCACGGCATAAAAGCAGTTGCCGTCAATGGAGGCGGCTGCCGGCAGGGCATTAAAGCACTGGGTCAAATCGTTCCACGACCAGCCGGGAGCCTTATCGTGGCTACCAAAAACGGAGGTATCAATCACCAGATTGCCCATCACCTGTTTGATGTTTTGCTGGGCTAAACGGTTCGCCATCAGTCGAATTTGATCGCGAGTCAGGCGCGGGTCACCACTGAAACTGACCACCAGATCGCCCCACACCTTATTTTCTCGCACTTGCGCCGCGGTGCCCATCTTGGTTGGGAAACGAAAATCGGAGCCTAATTCCAGCATGGCGGCCAGCGCCGTAAAGACTTTCTGTGTACTGGCCGGTAACACCAGCTTGTCGGCCTGATAGGCCACCAGAGGCTGCGCGCCGTTAGTGGGCTGTACTAAAAGAGAAAGCTGGGTGCCAGGGGGCAACGCCTGCTCATAGTCGGTAACCGGAATGACACTGGCTGCCACTGGCAGCGAGAATACACAGGCGGCCACAGCCGCAGAAGTCAAAAAACGCATGATAAACAACAGGTGAGTAGATGTACTGGCATACTATGAATAAAGAGTGAAAAAGTAAACGATGACCCATCGTTCACTCCAAGTTAGAATACAGGCTAGAATAGAAGAACAGTTTAACGGATACCAGTCCCGGCTTCACAGTCAGGGGTAGGTGTCTTTTTGCGTTTTCATACGCCTCAAGATAAAAAAACAGTTCGTTTGTAAGGGGTAATTAGCTTTATGAACCAGATTCCAATGACCGTGCGTGGTGCAGAGAAGCTGCGCGAAGAGCTCGAGTACCTGAAAAACGTGCGTCGTCCCGAAATCATTGATGCCATTGCCGAAGCCCGTGAACACGGTGATCTGAAAGAAAACGCCGAATACCACGCAGCTCGTGAACAGCAAGGTTTCTGCGAAGGTCGAATTCAAGAAATTGAAGGCAAACTGTCCAATTGCCAGATCATTGATATCACTAAGATGCCAAACAATGGCCGCGTGATCTTTGGTGCGACAGTGACCGTTTTTAACACTGATAGCGAAGAAGAGCTGACCTACCGTATCGTGGGTGATGATGAGGCTGATTTCAAACAGAACCTGATTTCAGTGAACTCACCGATTGCACGTGGCCTGATTGGCAAAGAGCAAGACGACGTGGTGGTGATCCGTACCCCAGGTGGTGAAGTCGAGTTCGAAATTGTGAATGTGCAGTACCTCTGAGTCTGGCACTTTTCGCTACACTTACCGTTTGGGACTCGGTGTTACACTGAGGTTCGGCTGCGCCAGCACGAAGCGGGTGGCTGATACCAAGACGGTATAATAAAAAAGGCCGTTATACGGCCTTTTTGGTATCACGTACCGGAATGAAACGGTTACCCGTTGCCATGAACCGGTTTTGGTAATGTGCGGTACGGCTGGTTATTAGCGAGGCAGAACGATTTTGCGTTCTTCGCTTGGACGGAACAGAACCAGAATATTACCGATCACCTGAACTTTCAGGGCACCGGTTTCACGTACGATAGCATCAACGATCAGGGCTTTGGTTTCACGCTCTTCGGCGGCAACCTTCACTTTGATCAGCTCGTGGTGGTTCAGGGCGTTGTCGATTTCAGCCAGCACACCCTCGGTCAGGCCGTTAGCGCCAAGCAGTACCACGGGTTTCAGTGGATGGGCCAGCCCTTTGAGGTGCTGCTTTTGTTTGTTCGTGAGCGTCATGGTGCTTTTTTCACTCTTAAGGTTGAAAACGCGGCATTCTAACGCCATCTAGGGTTTATCACCAAGCGTGCGAGGCAATTCCGCGTAGTTTGTTTGCGTATTTGGATAGAATATGGTTAAGAAGAAGCGCACAGGCAGTTCATCCCGTTGGTTGGATGAACACTTCCACGATAAGTATGTACAAGAAGCGCAGAAATTGGGATTGCGTTCTCGAGCTTATTTTAAGCTTAAAGAGATCCAGCAGTCAGATAAATTATTCAAGCCTGGCATGACCATTGTGGATCTGGGTGCTGCGCCGGGAGGTTGGTCACAATATGTCGTTGATCAGATTGGTGATCAAGGGCATGTTATAGCCTGTGATATTTTGCCGATGGATCCGATTGTCGGCGTGGATTTTCTGCAGGGCGATTTTCGTGAAGAGGCGGTGCTCAATGCGCTGCTCGAGCGTACCGGCCAGGGCCAAGTCGATGTGGTGATGTCAGACATGGCGCCAAACATGAGCGGTAATTCGGTGGTTGACCAACCGCGCGCGATGTATCTGGTCGAGCTGGCTTTGGATATGTGCCGTCAGGTATTGGTACCCAAGGGAGCCTTTGTGGTCAAAGTTTTTCAAGGAGATGGATTTGACGATTACCTCAATGAAGTACGGAAAATGTTTACGACTGTAAAAATTCGTAAGCCAGACTCTTCGCGGTCCCGATCGCGAGAAGTTTACATTGTGGCTACAGGGTACAAACTGTAGTACTCTAGCTAAAGTTCACAGTCAGTTGTAATGCGAGGTTAATCCCTTGAGTGATATGGCGAAAAATCTAATTCTTTGGCTCGTCATTGCCGTCGTGCTTATGTCGGTGTTTCAGAGTTTTGGACCGAGCAAATCCAGTGACCGTCAGGTGGATTACACCGCGTTCGTGAGTGCCCTCGGCCAGAACCAGATCCGTGAAGTACGTATCGATGGTCGTGAAATTCAGTTCACCAAAACTGATGGTGCACGTTCAGTAACGTATATGCCGCTGAACGATCCTAAGCTGCTCGACGACCTGATCAATAAAAATGTGAAGGTGTTCGGTGAGCCGCCTGAGGAGCCAAGCCTGTTGGCTTCTATCTTTATTTCCTGGTTCCCGATGCTGCTGCTGATCGGCGTATGGATATTCTTCATGCGTCAAATGCAAGGCGGTGGCGGTAAAGGCGCGATGTCGTTCGGTAAGAGCCGCGCCCGTATGTTGACCGAAGATCAGGTGAAAACAACCTTTGCTGATGTTGCCGGTTGCGACGAAGCAAAAGAAGAAGTGACCGAACTGGTGGAATACCTGCGTGATCCAAGCCGTTTCCAGAAATTGGGCGGTAAGATCCCGAAAGGCGTTCTGATGGTGGGTCCTCCAGGTACCGGTAAAACCTTGCTGGCAAAAGCCATTGCCGGTGAAGCCAAAGTGCCATTCTTCACTATCTCCGGTTCTGACTTTGTGGAAATGTTCGTGGGTGTCGGTGCCTCTCGGGTACGTGACATGTTTGAACAAGCCAAAAAAGCGGCGCCATGCATCATCTTTATCGATGAAATCGATGCGGTAGGCCGTCAGCGTGGCGCCGGTTTAGGTGGTGGTCACGATGAGCGTGAACAAACCCTGAACCAGATGCTGGTTGAGATGGATGGTTTTGAAGGCAACGAAGGCATCATCGTTATCGCAGCGACTAACCGTCCTGATGTACTGGACCCAGCGCTGCTGCGTCCGGGCCGTTTTGACCGCCAAGTGGTGGTGGGGCTGCCAGATGTGCGTGGTCGTGAACAGATCCTGAAAGTTCACATGCGTCGTGTGCCGTTGGGTAATGATGTTAACGCTTCGCTGATTGCTCGTGGTACGCCAGGCTTCTCCGGTGCAGATTTGGCCAACCTGGTGAACGAAGCGGCGCTGTTCGCTGCGCGTGGTAACCAGCGTGTGGTGTCCATGGTTGAGTTTGAAAAGGCCAAGGACAAAATCATGATGGGTGCGGAACGCCGCTCCATGGTGATGACCGAAGATCAAAAAGAAGCGACCGCCTTCCACGAAGCGGGTCACGCCATTGTTGGTCGTATCGTGCCAGATCACGATCCGGTGTACAAAGTCAGTATCATCCCGCGTGGTCGTGCGCTGGGTGTGACCATGTACCTGCCAGAGCAAGATCGGGTGAGCCACAGCCGTCAGTATCTGGAGAGCATGATTTCCAGCCTGTACGGTGGCCGTGTGGCAGAAGAGCTGATTTACGGTGCAGATAAAGTGTCGACCGGTGCGTCTAACGACATCGAACGCGCTACTGAAATTGCCCGTAAGATGGTGACCCAGTGGGGCTTCTCCGAGAAGATGGGTCCACTGCTGTACTCTGAAGAAGATGGCGAAGTGTTCTTGGGCCGCTCCATGGCCAAAGCCAAGCACATGTCGGATGAAACCGCGCGTGCCATCGATATCGAAGTGCGTGCCATTATTGACCGTAACTACCAGCGTACGCGTCAGATCCTGTCTGAAAACATGGATTTGCTGCACAGCATGAAAGATGCGCTGATGAAGTACGAAACCATTGATGCTCCGCAGATTGATGATCTGATGGCGCGTAAATCGGATATTCGTCCGCCAGCAGGCTGGAGTGACCATGCCACTGCGGCGCCGGCTAATGAGCCAGTCGCTAGCGCACCCGTCACTGATTCGGTAGTGAGTTCAGCCGCTCAACCTGCAGCTACTGCACCAGAGCAAGCGCCAAGCGCGCAACCAGTGGCTGACACTGCGGAGCAGGCTCCAGCGCCAGCTTCAGAGAATGCAGAGAAGAAAGACGCGAATCCGTCTGACAATAAACCTGCACAGTAACTGATGTGGTAATCTTAAAACCCCGGGCTTGCCCGGGGTTTTCTATTTGTGGCCGTCTGTGCATTACCTAACGGTGAGGAGAATAACAACATGCAACTACACAGCCGTGGTCGGACGCTGGATCTGAGCCAACCGCAAATTATGGGGATTTTGAATTTCACTCCCGACTCATTTTCCGATGGTGGCCGTTTTTACGGTCAAGATAGCGCGTTGCGTCATGCCGAAGCGATGGTCAACGCCGGAGCCAGCATCATTGATATTGGCGGTGAATCAACCCGTCCGGGCGCTGATGAGGTGAGTGAGGCCGAAGAGCTAGAGCGCGTCATTCCGTTGCTTGAACGCTTGAGTCGTGAATTGGATGTGTGGCTGTCAGTCGATACTTATAAGCCAGCAGTGATGCGTGAAGCCTGTTTAGCGGGCGCCCATTTGATCAATGACATCAACGCCCTGCAAGCGCCCGGCGCACTGGAAGTGGCGGCAAAGGCGCAAGTGCCGGTATGCATCATGCACATGCAAGGCCAGCCCCGCACGATGCAAGAGCAGCCGCACTATCAGGATGTGGTCGCTGAAGTGATGCACTTTTTAGCCGAACGCGCTGCGGCATGCCAACAGGCGGGGATCGCGGCGAATAACATCATTCTCGATCCGGGATTTGGTTTTGGAAAAACCCTGGCGCATAATTACCAGTTATTGAATCAGCTCGAAAAATTCCATGCACTGCACTATCCGTTGCTGGTAGGGATGTCGAGAAAGTCAATGATTGGTAAACTACTCAACAACCAAGCCGATCAGCGTCTGGCTGGTAGTCTGGCTTGTGCGCTGTTGGCGGCCCAGAAGGGCGCGCAAATTATTCGGGTACACGACGTGCAAGAAACGGCCGATGTACTGCGGGTAATGCAGGCAATGATGAATGCCCATTAAGGAAAATATTCAATGAGTAAGCGTAAGTATTTCGGCACCGACGGTATTCGCGGTACGGTAGGTCAGGCTCCTATTACTCCGGACTTTGTGTTGAAGCTGGGTTGGGCGGCAGGGAAAGTGCTGGCTCGCCACGGGTCACGTAAAGTTCTGATTGGTAAAGATACCCGCATCTCCGGTTACATGCTGGAATCTGCGCTGGAAGCGGGTCTGGCGGCGGCCGGTCTGTCTGCGGCGTTCACCGGTCCGATGCCAACACCGGCAGTAGCCTATCTGACGCGTACTTTCCGTGCCGAAGCGGGCATTGTGATCTCCGCTTCTCACAACCCATACGATGATAACGGGATCAAATTCTTCTCTATCGACGGGACTAAGCTGCCGGATGAAGTGGAAGAAGCCATTGAAGCTGAGATGGAAAAACCACTGACCTGTGTGTCTTCCGCTGAGCTGGGTCGCGCCAGTCGGATCACCGATGCAGCGGGTCGTTATATCGAGTTTTGCAAAAGCTGCTTCCCGAACGCGCTGAGCCTAAGTGGGTTAAAGATTGTGGTCGACTGTGCTAACGGCGCCACGTATCACATTGCACCGAATGTACTGCGTGAGCTGGGCGCTGAAGTGATCACCATCGGTTGCGAGCCTGATGGCATGAACATCAACGAAAAATGCGGCGCCACCGATACCAAAGCGCTGCAAGCGCGCGTGTTGGCTGAAAAAGCCGATGTCGGTATGGCCCTTGATGGTGATGGTGACCGTCTGATGATGGTTGATCATCTGGGTAACGTGGTTGATGGCGATCAGATCCTGTACATCATGGCGCGTGAAGCGCTGCGCAGCGGTAACCTTAAAGGCGGCGCCGTGGGCACCTTGATGAGTAACATGGGGCTGGAAATTGCGCTCAAGCAACTGGGTATTCCATTCTCACGAGCCAAAGTGGGTGACCGCTATGTGCTGGAGATGATGCTGGAAAAAGGCTGGCGTCTGGGCGCGGAAAACTCCGGCCACGTGATTGCGCTGGATATGACGACCACCGGTGACGGCATTGTGGCTGGCCTGCAAGTGCTGGCAGCCATGGTGGGTAACCGCATGAGCCTGAAAGATTTGACCAGCGGCATGACACTGTTCCCGCAAGTACTGGAAAACGTTCGCTTCTCTGGTAATGGCAATCCACTGGATGCCGAGGCAGTTAAAGCCGCCGTGATTGCAGTGGAAGAGAAAATGCAGGGCCGTGGCCGCGTATTGCTGCGCAAATCGGGCACTGAGCCACTGATCCGCGTGATGGTGGAAGGCGAAGATCTGGAGCAAGTGCGCCAGTACGCCAAAGCGATTGCGGCAGAAGTGCAGGCTGCCGGTTAAATCTCCGCGCTGACCATCAAAATGGCACAACTAACTGTGCCACGGTAAGCCAAGGTGGCCGTCACAGCAGGTTGTGGTGGCTGCCTGAAATTTCACCGATTGACTGTGAAAACAGAAAATTACCTTGCTTGTCAGGGGCGCTTTCGCTAGTATTCTCTCCGCTTCGTGGTTCACGGAGCGGCATGTCGCGCTGGCGGATAGTCTGACCAGCAAATGCAAAGCGTTAACAAATGGATTAGACCATGTACGAAATCTTACTCGTAGTATATTTGTTAATCGCGCTGGGGCTAATCGGCTTGGTATTAATCCAGCAGGGCAAAGGCGCGGACATGGGAGCTTCATTCGGAGCGGGTGCTTCGAACACTGTATTCGGTTCCAGTGGCTCCGGTAACTTCATGACTCGTACAACAGCAATCTTAGCCACACTGTTTTTCATTATTAGCTTGGTGCTGGGTAACATTACTCATACCCAAACCAAAGTGGGCAGTGAGTGGGAAGATTTGAGTCAGCCGGCCGCTGCACAACAAAAAGCAGCAGAACAACCGGTGAAGGCTGCGGATAGCAACAACGATATCCCAACCAAATAAGCTGTAACGAATTTGCCGTGGTGGTGGAATTGGTAGACACGCTACCTTGAGGTGGTAGTGCCCATTTAGTGGCGTGCGGGTTCAAGTCCCGCCCTCGGCACCAATTACAGACCTGATAAATCTTGATTATAAGATGGTCGCCAGATAGAATATTGCACGTTTCGGACGCGGGGTGGAGCAGCTTGGTAGCTCGTCGGGCTCATAACCCGAAGGTCGTCGGTTCAAATCCGGCCCCCGCAACCAATTTCCTGAATGTATCGATGATAACAACTGTACAGATTTCATCTATACTTGCTTTCAGGGAAAGAGAAGAACAGACCGTTTATTCTTCTCGCGTCGCAATTGCGACAATCAGGGTCCAGTTGCTAAAAACCCCGATTATCTCGGGGTTTTTTGTTATCTGCAAACGGCGTCTTAGACGATGTAACTGGGCTTTAGGCCCTTTTTTTATTTCTTGGGGGTTGTCTTGGCAACGTTAGAACAGCAATTAACACAGATGCTTGAAGCTCCAGTGCAGGCGCTGGGCTATGAGTTGGTAGGCGTCGAGTTTATCCGTGCCGGCCACCATTCAACACTCCGCATCTACATTGACCATGAAAATGGGATTAATGTTGAGAACTGCGCCGAGGTGAGCCACCAAGCCAGTGCAGTACTGGATGTGGAAGATCCGATTTCCGTTGCCTATAACCTCGAAGTTTCTTCGCCGGGTCTGGATCGTCCTCTCTTTAGCGCCGAACATTACACCCGTTTTATCGGTGAAGAAGTCAGCTTTGTGCTGCGCATGGCGATTCAAAATCGTCGCAATTGGAAAGGGATCATTGCCGGCGTTGACGGCGAGATGATCACCATTACTGTTGATGGTAAGAATGAAGTGTTCGCACTGAGCAACATCCAGAAAGCGAACCTGGTACCAAAGTTTTAAGGTCTGGATGAGGCACCTGAGATGAACAAAGAGATTCTGGCTGTCGTTGAAGCCGTTTCCAACGAAAAAGCGCTGCCACGCGAGAAAATCTTCGAAGCGCTGGAAATTGCACTGGCGACTGCCACCAAGAAAAAATATGAATACGAAGTAGACGTACGCGTCTGCATCGATCGCCGCACGGGTGACTTTGACACCTTCCGCCGTTGGACCGTGGTTGAAGAAGTGACTCAACCAACGCGTGAAATGGAACTGGAAGCCGCTCGTCTGCTGGAAGAAAATCCAGCTCTGCAAGTGGGTGACTTTGTTGAAGACCAGATTGAGTCTGTGACTTTCGACCGTATCACCACCCAAACCGCGAAGCAGGTTATCGTGCAGAAAGTGCGCGAAGCTGAGCGTGCGATGGTTGTGGACCAATTCCGCGAGCAAGAAGGTGAGATCATCACCGGTGTGGCCAAGAAGGTAAACCGTGACAGCATTATCCTGGATCTGGGTAACAATGCTGAAGCCATGCTGGCGCGTGAAGACATGCTGCCACGTGAAAACTTCCGTCCTGGCGACCGTATCCGTGGTGTACTGTATGCAGTACGTCCAGAAGCGCGCGGTGCGCAGCTGTTCGTGACCCGCTCCAAGCCGGAGATGCTGGTTGAACTGTTCCGCATCGAAGTGCCTGAAATCGGCGAAGAGCTGATTGAAATCAAAGCTGCAGCCCGCGACCCAGGCTCACGAGCCAAGATTGCGGTGAAGAGCAACGACAAGCGTATTGACCCAGTGGGTGCTTGCGTGGGTATGCGCGGAGCGCGTGTTCAGGCCGTATCTGGTGAGTTGGGCGGTGAGCGTGTTGATATCGTGCTGTGGGATGATAATCCAGCGCAGTTCGTGATTAACGCCATGGCGCCAGCTGATGTAGCATCTATCGTGATGGATGAAGATTCTCACAGCATGGATATCGCCGTTGAAGCCTCTAACCTGGCTCAAGCGATTGGTCGTAATGGCCAGAACGTGCGTCTGGCTTCCCAGCTGACTGGCTGGAACCTGAATGTGATGACCGAGACCGATCTGGCGGCTAAGCACCAAGCTGAAGCGTCAGCGGCTATCGAACTGTTTACCAAGCATCTGGATGTTGATGAAGAGTTTGCTCAAGTTCTGGTGGAAGAAGGCTTCTCCACATTGGAAGAACTGGCTTACGTTCCAGTGAATGAACTGCTGGACATCGATGGTCTGGATGAAGAGATCGTTGAAGCTCTGCGTAACCGTGCCAAAGCGGCACTGACCACGCTGGCTCTGGCCAAAGAAGAGTCTCTGGACGGCGCTGAGCCGGCAGAAGACCTGCTGGCACTGCCAGGCTTAGAGCGTCAGATGGCGTTCAAACTGGCGGCTCGTGGTGTGACTACGCTGGAAGAGTTAGCCGAGCAAGGTATTGATGACCTGGCTAATATCGACGGTCTGGATGAAGATAAAGCGGGCGAGCTGATCATGGCCGCACGTAATATTTGTTGGTTTGGCAACGAAGCCTAATTAAACCGCAACAGGAAGGAGCAGCATGACTGAAGTAACCGTAAAATCTCTGGCCGAAGAAATTCAGACCCCGGTTGATCGTTTGCTGCAACAGTTTGCGAGTGCGGGCATCACTAAGAGCGCTGCCGACAGCGTCAGCCAGCAGGAAAAAGAAGCCCTGCTGGCGCATCTGAACCGTGAACATGGCGGCGATGGTGCCGCAGCGCCGAGCAAACTGACTTTGCAACGCAAAACCCGAAGCACGTTAAGTGTGCCAACGACCGGCGGTAAGAGTAAATCCGTACAGGTTGAGGTACGTAAGAAACGTACTTATGTAAAACGTGACCCGCAGGAGCAGCAGAATGCTGACGCTCAGGCGGCAGAAGAGGCTGCCCGTTTAGCACAAGAGGAATTGGCTAAACGTGAGGCAGAAGAGTTAGCTCGCCGTGAAGCTGAAGAAGCAGCGAAACGTGCGGCAGAAGAAAAAGCTAAACGCGAAGCGGAAGAAAAAGCTAAACGAGACGCAGAGGATACAGCGAAACGTGAGGCGACGATTGCGTCCCAACGTGAAGCGGAAGATAAAGCTAAGCGTGCTGCCGAAGAGAAGGCGAAGCGCGAAGCCGAGGCCGCAGAACTGAAACGTAAAGCGGAAGAGGCTGCACGACGCAAAGCCGAAGAAAACGCAAAGCGTATGGCAGAAGAGGCTCGTAAGATGGCAGAACAGAACGAACTCACGACGGCACCCGTCGAGACGACTACCACCGAAGAAACCAGCGCCGATTATCATGTCACTACCTCACGTTATGCACGTGAAGCGGAAGACGAAGATGATCGTCGTGAAGAATCCCGCGGCCGCAGCCGTGGCGGAAAAGCAAAAGCAACCAAGAAAGGCAAAGTCTCTGAGTCTAAGGCTGAGCGCGAAGAAGCGCGTCGCGGTAAAGGCGGCAAGCTGAAGCGTAAGAGCTCTCTGCAGCAGCATGGCTTTAACAAGCCAGCGCAGCCTGTGAACCGTGATGTTGTGATTGGTGAAACCATCACTGTGGGTGATCTGGCCGCGAAGATGGCGGTAAAAGGCTCCGAAGTCATCAAAGTGATGATGCGTATGGGCGCTATGGCCACCATCAACCAAGTGATTGATCAGGAAACCGCACAGCTGGTTGCCGAAGAGATGGGCCACAAAGTTATCCTGCGTCGTGAAAACGAGCTGGAAGAGGCCGTCATGAATGACCGTGACACCGATGCAGTACGTGAACCACGTGCGCCGGTTGTGACCATCATGGGTCACGTTGACCACGGTAAAACCTCTTTGCTGGACTACATCCGTTCTGCCAAAGTGGCAGCCGGTGAAGCCGGTGGTATTACCCAGCATATCGGTGCTTACCACGTAGAAACTGATAACGGCATGATCACCTTCCTGGATACCCCAGGCCACGCCGCATTTACTTCAATGCGTGCGCGTGGTGCGAAGGCGACCGATATCGTTGTTCTGGTGGTTGCAGCTGACGATGGCGTGATGCCACAAACTATCGAAGCTATTCAGCACGCCCGTGCTGCCGGCGTACCCCTTGTGGTCGCGGTGAACAAGATCGATAAAGATGCAGCGAACCCAGATCGCGTAAAACAAGAGCTGTCTCAATACGGCGTAATGTCCGAAGATTGGGGTGGTGATTGCCAGTTCGTTCACGTATCGGCGAAGACCGGTCAGGGCATCGATGAGCTGCTGGATGCTATCCTGCTGCAATCTGAAGTGCTGGAGCTGAAAGCTGTACGTGATGGTATGGCGAGCGGTGTAGTGATCGAATCCTATCTGGATAAGGGCCGTGGTCCTGTTGCTACCGTTCTGGTTCAAGACGGTACCCTGCACAAGGGTGACATCGTACTGTGTGGCTTTGAATATGGCCGCGTACGTGCAATGCGTGATGAACTGGGTCGTGAGACCACCGATGCGGGTCCATCCATCCCAGTAGAAATTCTGGGTCTGTCCGGTGTGCCGGCAGCGGGTGACGAAGTGACCGTGGTGCGTGACGAGAAGAAAGCCCGTGAAGTGGCGCTGTATCGTCAAGGCAAGTTCCGTGATGTCAAACTGGCACGTCAGCAGAAAGCGAAACTGGAAAACATGTTCGCTAACATGGCTGAAGGCGACGTATCTGAGCTGAACATCGTTCTGAAAGCAGACGTTCAAGGTTCCGTAGAAGCTATCTGCGACTCCCTGATCAAGCTGTCTACCGACGAAGTGAAAGTGAAGATCGTGGGCTCCGGTGTGGGTGGTATCACCGAAACCGACGCCACTCTGGCTGCAGCATCCAACGCGATTCTGGTGGGCTTCAACGTACGTGCCGATGCGACAGCGCGCCGCGTAATTGACGCTGAAAACCTGGATCTGCGCTATTACTCAGTAATCTACCAGCTGATTGATGAAGTGAAGCAGGCCATGAGCGGCATGCTGGCTCCAGAGTTCAAGCAGGAGATCATCGGTCTGGCCGAAGTTCGTGACGTGTTCAAGTCACCGAAGATTGGTGCGATTGCCGGTTGTATGGTGACCGAGGGTACCGTGAAGCGTCATAACCCAATCCGCGTTCTGCGTGACAACGTGGTTATCTATGAAGGCGAGCTGGAATCTCTGCGTCGCTTCAAAGATGACGTTAGCGAAGTGCGTAACGGCATGGAATGTGGTATCGGCGTTAAGAACTACAACGATGTTCGCGTCGGCGACATGATCGAAGTGTACGAAATCGTTGAAGTTCAACGTACCATTGATTAAGTTGGCGGCAACAGACCTTCACCGGTCGTATTGATACACCATTGGGGGGCTTGTGCCCCCCAATCTGTCTTGGAGGATAGTACCATGGCAAAAGAGTTCAGCCGCAGTAAGCGCGTGGCGCAAGAGCTGCAAAAAGAGATCGCCGTGATTCTGCAACGTGAGGTGAAGAACCCGCAGATCGGTATGGTGACCGTATCCGGTGTGGAAGTGTCCCGCGATCTGGCGTATGCCAAGATCTTTGTTACCTTCCTGTTTGATGATCAAGACGCTATCGATAGCGGTCTGAAATCACTGCGTGAATCAACCGGTTATATCCGTACTCTGGTGGGTAAAGCGATGCGTCTGCGCATTGTGCCGGAGTTGCGCTTTGAATATGACCGCTCGCTGACCGAAGGTATGCGTATGTCTAACCTAGTGAGCAGCGTGATCCGTGACGATCAGGCGCGCCAGCAAAATGCCGCCGACGATAGCGACAACAGCGAGGAGAAGGCCTGATGTCTCGTCCACGCCGCCGCGGTCGCGATGTACACGGCATTTTGTTGCTGGATAAACCTCAAGGCATCACCTCGAACGATGCGCTGCAGAAAGTAAAACGTCTGTACAACGCCAACAAGGCCGGGCATACCGGTGCGCTGGATCCATTGGCGACCGGCATGCTGCCGATTTGCCTAGGTGAGGCGACCAAGTTTTCCCAGTATCTGCTGGATTCTGACAAGCGCTATCGCGTGATTGCGAAACTCGGTCAGCGTACCGATACCTCCGACTCGGATGGTGAAGTGATCCAAGAGCGTCCGGTGCAGGTCACCGCAGAGCAACTGGATGAAGCCTTGACCCATTTTCGTGGCGATCTGCAGCAGATCCCGTCCATGTATTCGGCGCTGAAATACGAAGGCAAGCCGCTGTACGAATATGCTCGTCAAGGCATTGAAGTGCCGCGCGAGTCGCGTCCGATTACTGTGTACGAGCTGACGCTGATCCGCTTTGAAGGTGATGAAGTTGAGCTGGAGGTTCACTGCTCAAAAGGCACCTACATTCGCACTATCGTCGATGATCTGGGTGAGCGTTTAGGCTGTGGCGCGCATGTGATTTACCTGCGCCGTCTGGCTGTCGCCACCTATCCGATGGAGCGTATGGTGACATTGGAGCAGGTGGAAGCCTTGCTGGAAAAAGCGCGCGCGGAAGACATTTCACCGAGCATCGAGTTAGACCCACTGCTGTTACCAGCCGACACCGCGGTACAACATCTGCCACAAGTGAACATGCCGTCAGTGGTTGCCGGTTATGCCAAGTTGGGGCAGGCGGTGCAGGTCAGTGGCGCGCCAGCGTCTGGTCTGGTTCGCATGACTGAAGGTGATGAGCAGGTCTTTTTTGGCCTCGGCGAAATCGATGATCAGGGCCGCGTGGCTCCGCGTCGGATGATGGTGCTGTAAGCATTGCGCAGCTGGCAGTGGGCGGAGAAATATTCGCCGTCCACTGGCGGTGTTATCTTGCTTTGCCGGTCGGCTACCGTTAGAATGCCGAGTCTTATTGCGGTGCTGAATTAGAGATCGGCGCCGCGTTTTATGAACTTAATGCTTTTAGGAGCGCACAATGTCTCTAAGCACTGAAGCTGTTGCAAAAATCGTTGCTGAATTTGGCCGTGATGAGAAAGATACTGGTTCTACCGAAGTTCAGGTAGCCCTGCTGACTGCTCAGATCAACCACCTGCAAGGTCACTTTGCTGAGCACAAAAAAGACCACCACGGTCGTCGCGGTCTGCTGCGCATGGTTTCCCAGCGTCGTAAGCTGCTGGACTACCTGAAGCGTAAAAATGCTGAGCGTTACACTGCTCTGATTGCACGTCTGGGTCTGCGTCGCTAATTATTGGCGAGATTCAGGAAAGGGGCCGCATGGCCCCTTTCTTCTATCAGCCTTACTCTCGCCAACTACTCTGGGCATAGTTCGTGTATGCCGCGATCTCACCGCGATGGCCACATTGAATAATGTATGCATGCGCGTGAGTATTCACTGTCGTGATGATCGGCAACGTGAAATTACACATGTCATGTAACCATAAAAATATGACAGAATAGTCAGTGAAGTGAGAGTCTGATACACACACCGTGATGGCTCCTTGAACGGAGCACGACAATACAGCGCATGAGTTCGCGCGGCTAACGGGAAGTTACTGGTCGACAGTGGTTTGCCGTTAGTCGCGAGAATGCGGGTATTTTCAACAATTACGGTGATAGGGCTAAGCGTAATGAGTGGTTATTCGATATACTCAGAAGCGCATTAGACAGTCGATATTTATTGGAAGGATAAACACGTGAATCCTATCGTACGTAAATTTAAGTATGGTCAGCATACCGTGACACTGGAAACCGGTGTTATGGGTCGCCAGGCCACTGCAGCCGTGATGGCTAGCATGGATGATACCTGCGTTTTCGTTACCGTTGTGGGTAAAAAAGAGACCAAACCAGGTCAAGACTTCTTCCCACTGACTGTAAACTACCAAGAGCGTACTTACGCTGCGGGTCGTATTCCTGGTGGTTTCTTCAAGCGTGAAGGCCGTCCGTCTGAAGGCGAAACCCTGACTGCACGTCTGATTGACCGTCCAATCCGTCCTCTGTTCCCGGAAGGTTTCCTGAACGAGGTACAAGTTGTGGCGACTGTGGTGTCTGTGAACCCACAAGTTAGCCCGGATATCGTGGCGATGATCGGTGCTTCTGCGGCGCTGACCCTGTCTGGTATTCCATTCAATGGTCCAATTGGTGCTGCCCGTGTGGGTTACATCAATGATCAGTATGTACTGAACCCAACGACTGCAGAGCTGGCTGAAAGCCGTCTGGATCTGGTGGTAGCCGGTACTGAAAACGCTGTTCTGATGGTTGAGTCCGAAGCGGACATCCTGACCGAAGATCAGATGCTGGGTGCGGTGGTATTTGGCCACGATCAGCAACAAGTGGTGATTGAGAACATTAAAGCGTTTGCTGCTGAAGCCAACATTCCTAAGTGGGAATGGAGCGCAGAGCCAGTGAACGAAACTCTGCAGTCTCGCATCGCGGAACTGGCAGCGGCCCGTATCACCGAAGCGTACCACATCAAAGAAAAGCAAGTACGTTACGAGCAAGTAGCAGCGATTAAAGCTGACGTGACTGCTGCGCTGCTGGCGGAAGACGAATCACTGGACGAAGGCGAAATCAGCGATCTGCTGGGCGAGCTGGAGTACCGTGTGGTGCGTGACAACATCCTGAGCGGTGCGCCGCGTATCGATGGTCGTGAACCAGACATGGTGCGTGCGCTGGACGTACGTACTGGCGTGCTGCCACGTACTCACGGTTCTGCACTGTTCACCCGTGGTGAAACTCAGGCGCTGGTAACTGCGACTCTGGGTACTGAGCGTGATGCTCAGACTATCGATGAGCTGACCGGTGAGCGTACCGATCGCTTCTTGCTGCACTACAACTTCCCACCATACTCTGTGGGTGAAACCGGTATGATGGGTTCACCGAAGCGTCGTGAAATCGGCCACGGCCGTCTGGCGAAGCGTGGTGTGGCTGCGGTAATGCCAAGCGCAGCGGAATTCCCGTACACTGTACGTGTGGTATCTGAAATCACTGAATCCAATGGTTCTTCTTCCATGGCTTCCGTGTGCGGTGCTTCTCTGGCACTGATGGATGCGGGCGTACCAGTGAAAGCCTCTGTAGCGGGTATCGCTATGGGTCTGGTGAAAGAAGGCGAGCGTTTTGTAGTTCTGTCTGACATTCTGGGTGACGAAGACCACCTGGGTGACATGGACTTTAAAGTAGCCGGTACCCGTACTGGTGTGACTGCGCTGCAGATGGATATCAAGATCGAAGGTATCACCCGTGAGATCATGCAGATCGCGCTGAACCAAGCGAAGGGTGCGCGTATGCACATCCTGAACGTGATGGAAGAAGCGATCCATACTCCACGTAACGATATCTCCGAGTTCGCGCCACGTATCCACACCATCAAGATCAATCCTGAGAAGATCAAGGACGTGATCGGTAAAGGTGGTGCGGTGATCCGTGCGCTGACCGAAGAAACCGGTACCACCATCGAAATCGAAGATGACGGTACTATCAAGATTGCCTCTGCTGATGGCGATGCCGCGAAGAAAGCAATTGAGCGCATTGAGCAAATTACTGCTGATGTTGAAGTCAATCGCATTTATACTGGTAAAGTTACCCGTATTGTTGACTTCGGTGCGTTTGTCTCTGTGGTGGGTACTAAAGAAGGTCTGGTACACATCTCTCAGATTACCGATAAGCGTGTAGAGAAAGTTTCTGACTACCTGCAACTGGGTCAGGAAGTGCGCGTGAAAGTACTGGAAGTAGACCGTCAAGGTCGTATCCGTCTGAGCATCAAAGAAGCGATGGCTTCTGAAGGCGCAGAGCAACAACCTGCGGCTGAATAATACCGCTTGATGACGCGTTGCGGCCAAGATCGCACAGGCCAATCTCGTAAAAGCATCGGGGGGCCGGATGCCTCCCCGATTTTTGCGGTCAGGAGTTGGAAATGAACCCATTCTCGCGCTGGGTATGCGGTGTAATGGTGGTGTTGCTGACCGGATGTAGCAGCACAAGCTATGACTGGCGTCAGAGTGCCGTACTGGCAATACCATTGCAACCCAGCCTGCAACAGGAAGTCATGCTGGCCCGGATGGAGCAGATTCTCTCCAGTCGGGCGCTTAGTGATGGAGAACGCGCTCAGTTGCTGTATGAGCGGGGCGTGTTGTATGACAGCCTCGGTCTGCAGGCGCTGGCACGTAATGATTTCACTCAGGCTCTGGCCTTGCGTCAGGATATGCCAGAGGTTTTCAACTACCTGGGGGTATATTTTACCCAGTCAGGCCAGTATGATGCCGCCTATGAGGCGTTCGATTCAGTGCTGGAATTGGATCCTGAATATCGCTATGCCCTGTTAAACCGGGGTATAGCCTTGTACTACGGTGGCCGCTATAAGCTGGCCCAAGAAGATCTGCTCAATTTCTATCAAGATGATCCCGATGACCCGTATCGGGTGCTATGGTTATACTTGACGGAAAGCGAGTTGAACAAGGATGAGGCGCTCAAGGCGCTGCGGCAGCGTTACAACGCCGCAAGCCGTGATAATGTCGGCTGGAACATCGTTGCCCTGTACTTGGGTGATATGTCCGAAGCCGAATTTATGCGTCGTTTGCAGGATAACTCCACCGATAACACGTCTCTGGCAGAGCACCTAAGTGAAGCTTACTTCTACTTGGGCAAACGCTATCTAAGCAAGGGGGATGTCGATGGTGCGGTATCCCTTTTTAAACTGACGATGGCCAATAATGTGCATAACTTTGTCGAACACCGTTATGCCATGCTGGAACTGTCCCTGCTGGGACAAGGCGACACGTCAGAAGCCAACTAATTAAAATTTATGAGTTTTTGCCATTACCGTCCGGTAATGGCAAAGCTCGTCTTGTCATTGTGATTGCGTCAGTTCACATTTTTGGCTGAAAATCTTCGCGCATTTTCTCGCCAATTCAGGTAGACTGGCGCCCGTTTTTTATATTGAGACTACGTCATGGCTGAATTAGAGACTACTTTTGCTGAACTGGGTTTGCCGACCCCGATCCTCACCGCCATCGAGAGCATGGGCTATGAAAAACCGTCGCCAATTCAGGCTGCGTGTATCCCTCACCTGCTGGAAGGCCGTGATGTTCTGGGCATGGCACAAACCGGTAGCGGCAAAACAGCGGCCTTTGCGTTGCCGATGTTAACCCGTATTCAGCCTGAAGTAGCCCGTCCTCAGGTACTGGTTCTGGCTCCTACTCGTGAGCTGGCCGTGCAGGTATCCGAGGCATTCGGTGATTTTTCCAAGCACATGAGCGGTCTGCGTGTTCTGGCCCTGTACGGTGGCCAGCGTTATGACATCCAGCTGCGTGCTCTGCGTCAGGGCCCACAGGTTGTGGTAGGTACACCAGGTCGTCTGCTGGATCACATCAAGCGTGGTACGCTGGATCTGTCCGGTCTGAAAGGTCTGGTTCTGGACGAAGCAGACGAAATGCTGCGCATGGGCTTCATCGAAGACGTTGAAACCATTATGGCTGAACTGCCGGAAGATCATCAGACCGCGCTGTTCTCCGCGACTATGCCGGATCCAATCCGTCGTATTACCCGCCGCTTCATGCGTGATCCGCAAGAAGTGAAGATTCAGGCTGCCGTGCGCACCACGCCAAACATTGCCCAGAACTACTGGACTGTGTATGGCATGAGCAAAAATGATGCACTGGTACGTTTCCTGGAAGCGGAAGATTTTGATGCTGCTATCATCTTCGTGCGTACCCGTACTGCAACGCTGGATGTGGCAGAAGTGCTGGAGCGTAACGGCTACAGCTGTGCTGCGCTGAACGGCGACATGACTCAGCCACTGCGTGAGCAAACGCTGGAGCGTCTGCGTAACGGTCGTCTGGATATCCTGATTGCGACTGACGTTGCGGCGCGTGGTCTGGACGTTGAGCGTATCAGCTTGGTTGTAAACTACGACATTCCATTGGATGCCGAGTCTTACGTACACCGTATCGGTCGTACTGGTCGTGCGGGCCGTAGCGGTCGTGCGCTGCTGTTCGTCGAGCCGCGTGAGCGTCGTCTGCTGCGTAATGTTGAGCGCACCATGAACGTGAGCATTCCAGAAGTGGATCTGCCGACTAACGCGCTGCTGGCACAACGCCGCATCGAGCAGTTCAAGTCTAAGATTGCTCTGCAACTGGAAAACCACGATCTGGCTGCTTACCGTGAGCTGCTGAATGGTCTGATGGGCGAAGAGCAAGATCCAGCGGATCTGGCGGCTGCGCTGCTGATGATGGCGCAAGGCGATCGTAAACTGATCCTGCCTGCAGATCCGGTGATTGAGCGTCGTCCACGTCGTGAATTCCGTGACCGTGATGAGCGCGGTGGTCGTGACCGTCGAGACAGCCGTGATGGTCGTCGTGATGACCGTCCACGTCGTGATGGCGATCGTCCAGAGCGTCGTGAGCGTCGTGATGTGGGCCCAATGGACGTTTACCGTCTGGAAGTGGGTCGTGATGATGGTGTGGAAGTTCGTCATATCGTGGGCGCGATTGCCAACGAAGGCGATCTGAGCAGCCGTTACATCGGTAACATCAAGCTGTTTGACAGCCACTCTACTGTGGAACTGCCACGTGGTATGCCGTCTGACATGCTGGATCACTTCACCCGTACCCGCATTCTGAACAAACCAATCCGCATGCAACTGGTGGGTGAAGCGTCTCCACGTCCAGAGCGTCGTGAAGGTGGTGATCGTCCACGTCGCGAAGGTGGTGATCGTCCGCGTCGTGAAGGTGGTGACCGTCCACGCCGTGAAGGCAGTGATCGTCTACGTCGTGAAGGCGGTGACCGTCCACGCGGTAGCTTTGGCAACGGTGAGCGTCGTAGCGGTGAGCGTAGCCACAGCGGCGAGCGTCGTGAGCGTCGCGAGCGCAGCCAAGACTAAGTGCTGCTCAGTCTAAGCGATGCATCGCTAAGGCTAGCACCGTAAGGTTCGAGAAATAAAAAAGCCCGTCACTGTGACGGGCTTTTTTTATGCCTAACATCAGGCCACAACGTCAGTGGCGATCAGGCGGCGGTAAGCCGTGAGCTACCTTTACTCTTGCAGCACTAAACCGGCTAAGGCTTTCCAGTAGCCGTTGCACTCCTGGGCTTGCGCTAAGGCCAGCGGTTGACGACCCTGTTCATTGGCGCGAAAACGGCGCAGCATGTCCAAGGTATCTAGCCCCAGCGGCGAGAGGCGGACACTGTCGACTAGCCCGTGCATCGCCTGCAGTTCATTACCGAGGTTGTAGCAGTAGCCGCTTTGGGTCTGGATCCCGTTCAGGGTAAAGACTTTTTGCTGCTCTTGTGAGTAGATCTGGCGGCCATTCGGGTAATTGATGCAGCAGGTGGCGCATTCATCTTTTGGCAAATTCTCCGCGCGCGCAGTAAAGCAGCGTGCCGAGTAAGCCAGCGGCAGATAGCCATAACTGAACACTTCCACTTCAAACTTATCGCGGATCCCGAGCTCGTCGCATTGGGTCAGTAAGTTGCACAGCCAATCGCGTGACAGCTCTACCGGCATGCACCAACGCTGCATCCCTTTTTGCTGCAATATTTTCAAGGTATGGGCGTTATAGCAATTGAGCGCAGGACCGGCCACAAAGGGCAGTTGCCGTTCGGCGGCCAGTGTGACCCCAGCCAGATCATTGGCTTCGATACGAAACTCGCCATTGTCGACCAAGCGCCGCAGTTGGGTGATTTCGGCAGGGGCTTCCAGCAGCGCCATGGTGGAGAGCACCACTTCTTTACCGGTGGCCGACAGCATACGCGCCAGCTCCAGCCAATCAGCGAATTTCAGCTCACGCCGCTTGCTGCAGACAGTTTCGCCCAGATAAATGATGTCGGCATCCGACTGACTGGCCGCCTGATAAAAGGCTTCCATTTGAGCTTTGGGCCAGAAGTACAACACAGGGCCTAAGGCATATTTCATCGGTCGGCTCTCCTTTACTGCCATTTGCGGTGATACGCGCCGAGGGTCGTCTGGCGACCTTCCGAGACGGCGTCGAGCGCTTGCATCCACGCCGGCTCTGGGCGGAAGTTGCTCGGATCGGCTTGATAGCGGTCAATCGCCTGACGCCACACTTTGGTGATCTGGCTGACATACGCCGGGCTGCGTTGGCGACCTTCAATTTTCACAGACGCAATGTTGGCGGCAAACAGCTCCGGCAGCAGATCGAGTGTATTTAAGCTGGTCGGCTCTTCCAAGGCATGGAACGGTGCGCCTTCACTTTGGTAGCGGCCTTTGCACAGGGTCGGATAACCGGCATGCTCGTGATCGGCGTAGCGGTCAATCAGCACATCGTTCAGCCGGCACTCGAGGCCCTGCTCGGTTTGTTGCCAGCGCACAAAGCGAGCCGGTGAACAGGCACCCACGGTATTTGGCGATTCGCCAGTGAGGTAGGACGACAGATAGCAACGCCCTTCGGCCATGATGCACAGGCTGCCAAAGGCAAACACTTCGAGCGGCACGCTGCTGCTGCGCGCCAGCTGTTTAACCTGATGGATTGAGAGCACGCGCGGCAGCACCACGCGGGCGACATCAAATTCTTGTTGGTAGAAGCGGATCGCTTCGCTGTTGGTGGCCGACGCTTGTACGGAGACATGGCGCTCAATGTGCGGATAGCGGCGCGCGGCATAGTCCAGCATCGCTAAATCGGCCAAGATCAGGGCGTCGGCACCCATTTGCGCCGCCATGTCGACCGCCCGCTGCCAGCGCGCGAAGCCGTCAGGATGGGCAAAGGTGTTGATGGCCACATGCAGCTTGCGCTGGTGGCGGCGGATGTAGCTCACCGCTTCATCCAGCTTGCGTTCGGTAAAGTTGAGACCGGCAAAGTGCCGGGCATTGGTGTCATCCTTGAAGCCGATATATACCGCATCTGCGCCGTTATCGACTGCCGCTTTGAGAGCAGGCAGGTTACCTGCGGGGCAAAGCAATTCCATATTGCGTTATCCTGTTGAATCTAACGGAGTAAAAACGCGATATTACGTGCTTTATCCGCGCATAATGTTGATATGCCGCAGTAAGCACGCGCATTTTTCCGTTCGGTTAACCGCTGGCCGCCGTCTTCATGCTGGGGCGCAGCAGTTGCTCGATCTCCTTGACCGGCATTGGTTTGAAGAAGTGGTAACCCTGAATGCCATCGCAGTTTAGACCGGCAATCAAGGTAGCCTCTTCGTGAGTTTCCACCCCTTCCATGATCACGTGCATATTGAGCGATTTGCCCAGATTGATGATGCTCTCGACAATCGCCACTTGTTTGGGATTATGCAGAATATCGAGGATGAAGCTGCGATCGATTTTCAACTCATCAAACGGGAAATTGGCCAGATAGGAGAGCGAGGAGTATCCGGTACCAAAATCATCAATCGACAGCACAAAGCCTTGTGCGCGTAGCTCTTGCAGTAACCGCGCGGCATGCTCTTGATCGGTCATCACTGCGTTTTCGGTGATCTCTAAAATGATGCGCCCTGGCGGGATCTGGTAGTGCTGTTGTAACGCCAACACTTCGTTGAGCAGACCCGGGTTGGCAAATTGCTGCGGCGATAAGTTGATCGACACCTGACCGGGGTTGAGCCCTTGCTTGAGCCAGCGCTGCACGGTGGCAAACACTTTTTCCATCACTACGCGGCCGAGCCAGTCAATCAGACCAGCTTTTTCCGCGACCGGAATAAAGCGTGCAGGGCTGATAAAGCCTTCGGTGGGATGCTTCCAGCGTACTAACGCTTCCATACCAATCAGGCGAAAATCGCGGGTATTCACTTTCGGTTGGAAATAGACATCCAGCTCGCTTTTGCTCAGCGCTTTTTGCAGCTCCACTTCTAGCCACAGGCGTAAGCGTGCTTCGCGATTCATCTGCGGTTGGTAGCAGGCCAACCGGTTACGTCCTTGCGCTTTGGCATCATACATGGCGGTATCGGCGTGCTGTAGCAGATGGTGCGCTTCGTGGCCATCACCGGGGAAGACCACACAGCCAATCGAGCAGGAGAGCTGTTTGCGCACCTGTTGCAGATCGAGTGGGTTTTTAATCGCGCGGATCAGGCTGTGGCCATACTGTTTAGCCGCATCTTGGCTGGTGTTCGGGAGGATGATGCCGAACTCATCACCACCAAAATAGCCCAAAATAGCGTTTTCCGGCAGGTGACTGCGCAGACGCGAGGCGATTTCGACCAGCACCTTGTCACCGACATGGTGGCCTAACGAGTCGTTGATATTCTTGAAGTTATCCAGATCCAGATACAGCATCGACAGCGGGATATTAGCGCGGATCATGCTTTGCAACTGGCGCAAGGTACTGTGGCGATTGAGCAGGCCGGTCAGCGGATCGCGCTGTTGCAGGTCGTCCGGCAGGCGATTGTCGCTGCGCATAATCACCATTTGCGCCGGATTTCCCATCGCGGTGATCGGCATCGATTGCAAACTGATGCGTTTACGCTGGCCCACCGCGGGCGCGGTATTCAGAATATGTTGCTGACAGTGGCTCAGCTGCTGGTGCAGCTGCTCAGGGATGTTGCCGGAGTGCGGGTCGCGCAAAAACTCCTGCAATGGCTTTCCGAGCAATTGCTGGGAATTGGTAACGCCAAGAATGCGCGCGGTGGACTCGTTGGCAGAGACAATGATGCCATCTTCCAGAATGCAAAATCCGTCATCCAGCATGGAGATCAGATTTTGACAGTAGCGCTGCGTCTCTTGCAGGCTATCGAGCAACTGGTGCTTTTCGGTGACATCCGCGCCTTGGAACAGATAGCCACACAGTTGGCCTTCGTTGTGCGTCTGTTGGCCGAGTACTGGCGTGATGCAAAAATGGTAGCTGTTTGGCAGCGCGGCTTGCAGCATCACTTCGCCTTGCACGGTGGCCCCGGTCGCCGCCCGCACCAGATACGGATGCATGGATTGGTACAGTTCGCGCGGTAACAGGCGCGCTAGCGGTTTTTGCAGTTGGCCATCAGGCGTCAGGCCGAGGGTGCGGTAAAACTGCTCATTGGCCATCTGCAGGCGCAAATTGGCATCGAATACAGCAAACATGAACGAGCTGTACTGGGTTAGCTGGGCGAGTTCCGCCGTCAACGTTGAAAGCAGCATGTAAAATCATCCCCAAGTGCCAAGCTTTGGCGGCAATCATCAAAAAAGTGGTTCTCTAGCCGGGTGTCACGTTTATAGTTTTTTGTCTTATTTATTACTTAGCGGCATTTTCGCGAATAAATTAATATGTGAACCGCCAATAGGGAAGGGCATAAATGCCAATATCGTGACATGCTGCGAAACTTCAACTTTCTTGACGCAGGCCGTTATCCCGAAGCGTTGGCTGGGATACACTCGGAGATTGGTTTAAAAAGATACGATACTGGCTGACGGCCAGTCGAGTTCACACGAGGAGAGAGGTTCAAGGTGCTGACGCAATTACAGGCACGACTGGTTAAAGAGGCCCCGCGCTTTTTGCGCATGCCGCTGCAGTGGGTCCCATTTGGGGTACAAAAGCAGGCGCTGGAGCAACTGCTGGGCTGGATGTTCCGTCAGGCGATGGAAGATGGCGAGCTGGATTTTCTGCAGCATCGCTGGTTGCAAGTCGAGGTGCCGGATCTGAACCTGAGCTGGTTTGTCAGTGTGCAAAATGCGCAGTTGGTGGTGGCCAAGCAGGCTCAATCGGATGTGATTTTCCGTGGTAACACCAATGAGCTGATCCTGATTGCGGCCCGTGTGGAAGATCCCGATACGCTGTTTTTCCAGCGTCGGTTGACCATTGAGGGTGACACCGAACTTGGGCTGTATGTGAAAAACCTACTCGATGCTTTGGATATGGAGCAGATGCCAAAACCGTTACAGGCGCTGTTGCAACAGCTGGCGCAGTTTATTCAAAAAGGGCTGGCTGCTCAGCCGGCTGCGAACACTCAGGCGATAACATCATGCTGATTCGCGTTGAAATTCCGGTGGATGCCCAACCGGTCGCTCAGTTACTTAACCGCGCTTTTCCTTCTCCGGCGGAAGCCGAGCTGGTTCAGGCGCTGCGTGAAGCCGGCCAGTTGACGTTGTCGCTGGTGGCGGTGGATGACGAAGGTCAGTGCATTGGTTATCTGGCGTTTAGCCCGCTGCTGTTAGATGGCAACGATTACCAGTGGGTGGCGTTAGCACCACTGGCCGTAGATCCGGCCTATCAGGGGCAAGGTATTGGCCAAGCGCTGGTGCAAGAAGGGCTTAATAGCCTGAATGAGTTTGGTTATGCGGCGGCGGTCGTGCTGGGTGACCCACGCTATTACGCGCGCTTTGGTTTTGCGCCGGTCAGTGCGGATGTCGCGCCTTGCCCGTGGTCAGAGTATCAAAGCGCTTTCCAACTGCTGAAACTGGACAGTTTCCAAGCGCCACAGGCGCCGGTGCAGGCGGTCAATTATGCGGAGCCGTTTAGCCACTTGTAGCACGATTTTATTTGCACAAGGTTTACATAACTTGACACAAAATAGAGGTGACAGGCGTTAGACTGTCACCTCTATTTCTTTTTGTGTGCTCTGAGATCTTCAATTCATGACAGGTATCGTTGTTCGTTGCAGTGTGGCCCTGATGTTGGGCTGGCTAAGCAGTACGGCGCTGGCACAGGGGAAACCTGATGCGCAGGCCGTGAAGGCCGTAAGTGTGGGCGTCCAACCGGTGGAAGAGGCGGTGCTGAGCCGTAAATTGCCGCTGGTCGGCAGCCTGATTGCCCGCCAAGGGATCACCTTGCAGTCTCAGGTGGAAGCCAATCTAGTACGGGTGAACATGCCGCAAAGTGGCCCGGTACAGCAAGGTCAGGTGTTGTTGCAGCTCGATGATGCACAGGCGCAGGCGGCGTTAGCCGAAGCGCGGGCCACCGCTACCGATGCCGAGCGTAAGCTGCAGGAGCTGTCACGTTTGGCCAAGGTGAAAGCGGTATCGAACACTGAGCTGGAATCGCAGCGTGCGGCAGTGGCGATCGCCAAGGCTAAAGTCGCTTCAGCGCAGGCTACCGTGGATAACTACCGCATTGTGGCGCCGTTTAGCGGTGAGGTTGGCCTGTATACCCTGACGCCGGGGCAGCTGATCAAAAAAGATACCGCCATTACTTCACTGGATGACCTGTCGCAGATGACGCTGGATATCAACGTGCCGGAGAAGTTTTTATCTCAGCTCAGCATTGGCTCGCCGGTTTCGGCCACCACCGATGCGCTGCCGGGAGAGGTGTTCTCTGGCGTGGTAGCACACAAAGATATTCGTTTGGATAACATCACCCTGAACGGCAAGGTGCGGATCCGGTTTGAAAACCCACAGCATTTATTGCGCCCGGGTATGTTGGTGAAAGCCGAGTTGCAATTAGATACCCGCAAATTGCCGCTGATCCCATCGCGAGCGTTGCTGTTCCAAGGTGAGCAGCGCTATGTGTTTGTGGTGGAAGACGGGAAAGCAGTACAAAAGCCGATTCGCATTGAGCGCATTTACGATGACCAAGTTGCCGTAGCCGACGGTTTACGCGCCGGTGATCAGTTGGTGGTTGACGGTACGGTTAAACTGCGTCCGGGCGTGGCGGTTCAGGCATTACCGATGACGGGAGCCAAGGCCGCCGTATCGGCGCCGGCGGCGACCAGTAAGGATGCGAGCGGGAAGGTGCTGCCATGATTTTGGCCGACGTATCATTACGCCGTCCGGTACTGGCGGTGGTGATCAGTTTGCTGATGCTGGTGTTTGGTCTGGTGTCCTTCCAGCGCTTGGAAGTGCGTGAGATGCCGGAGACCGAAAAGCCGGTGATCTCCATCAGTACCTCTTACAGCGGCACCTCGGCGGCAGTGATGGAAAGTCAGGTCACCAAGGTGCTTGAAGACCAGCTTTCTGGGCTGTCTGGCTTGAGCTCGATTCAGTCGAGCTCGCGCTATGGCCGCTCTAGCATCAATGTTGAATTTGACGCTGACCGCGATCTGGACTCCGCTGCCAACGACGTGCGCGAAGCGGTATCGCGCGCCACGCGTAAGCTGCCGGACGATGCCGATCCACCGGTGGTGTCCAAGTCCGGTAACAATGACGATGTGATCATGTGGATCACGCTGGCGGGCTCAACGCTAGACCCCGTCGCGTTGTCGCGCTATGCCACCGAGGTGCTGGAAAAGCGTCTGCTGCTGATTGATGGTGTCAGCTCGGTGAACATGTCCGGCTACCGCTCGCTGGTGATGAATATTCGTCTTGATCCGGCGGCGATGGCGGCGCGCGGGGTGACTGTGGCGGATATCAACAGCGCCCTGCGTAAAGAGAACGTAGAACAACCTGCCGGTGAGCTGCGTACCGCTGATTTGCAGATGTCGGCGCGGATCACCCGCAGCTTTAACTCCGCCGAAGATTTCTCGCGCATCGTGGTGCGTAGCACCGATGGCGAGCCAGTCTATCTGGGCGATGTGGCGACCCTCGAAGAGGGCGCGCGCGATAACGATTCGTTGTATCGCGCCAATGGTGAAAACGTGGTGGGGCTGGGCATTGTGCGCCAGTCGCAGTCCAACACCGTGGACGTGACTCATCGTGTGAAGGCTGAGCTGGATAACCTGCGTCAGAACCTGCCGCAAGGGGTGTCGATCAGCATCGGTTATGAAAGTGCTCAGTTCATCGAAAGCGCCATTGATGAGGTGTACAACACCTTGGCGATCACCGCCGGTCTGGTGGTGCTGACGATTTATCTGTTCTTGGGCAGTCCGCGCGCCACCTTGATCCCGACGATTACGGTGCCGGTGTCGCTAGTGGCGGCTTTTATCTCCGCCTTGGTATTCGGTTTTTCCATCAACCTGATCACCTTGATGGCGCTGGTGTTGGCCATCGGGCTGGTGGTGGATGATGCGATTGTGGTGCTGGAAAACGTGCACCGCCATCTGGAAATGGGGCGCTCGCCGCTGGCGGCGGCGTGGCATGGTACCCGTGAGGTCGGCTTTGCCGTGGTCGCCACCACCGCGGTGCTGGTGGCGGTGTTTGTGCCGGTGCTGTTTTTAACCGGTACCGTGGGGCGTATTTTCGCGGAGTTTGCCATGCTGCTCAGCGCTGCGGTGGTGTTTTCCAGTGTGATTGCGCTGACCTTAACGCCGGTGATGTGCGCGCGCTTGTTGCGCTCTGAAATGCCGCAAAACCGCCTGACACGCGCCTTTGGCAATCTGGTGACCACTGCTGCGGCGCTGTATCGTCGTTCGCTGCAAGTGACTCAGCGTCGCCCTCTGTGGGCACCATTGGTGCTGGTGGCGCTGCTCGGTGCGAGCTATCTGCTGTATCAGCAGATCCCGCAGGCGCTGACGCCAAAAGAAGACCGCGGTAGCATCTTTATCATGACCCGCGCCGCCGAAGGGGCAGGCCCAGAGCTGATGCAGCGTAACATGCTGGAGCTGGAGCGCCGTTTGCAGCCGCTGTTAAAGCAAGGTGTGGCGGAAAATATCACGGTGCGTACCCCCGGATTTGGTGGGGCGGTGAACTCCGGTATGGCGATGATCACTTTAAAACCGTGGGAAGAGCGTAGTCAGAAAGCCTCCGATTTAGTCGGCTTTATTGCCAAAGCGACGGCCGATTTACCGGGGATGCGGATTGTACCGATTTTGCCATCCAGCTTGCGTGGCAGCTCCGATAACCCGGTGCAGTTTGTGTTGGGCGGACCGGATTACGAGCAGCTCAAACAGTGGATGGATACTCTGCTCAAAGCTGCCCGTGAAAATCCAGGGCTGACTGATATCGATATCGATTACCGCGAAACCACGCCGGAGCTGATGCTGGATGTGGATCGTGCGCTGGCCAACCAACTGGGGATCCCGGTGGCGGATATTGCCAGCACCCTGCAAACCGTACTGGGCGGCAGTGATGTCACCACCTTCGCCAAAGACGGCGAAGAGTACGATGTTTATCTGCGCGGCCTGAAGCAAAACTTCCGTGGCGCGGAAGACTTGGCGCAGATTTATCTGCGTGCCAAAAACGGGCAGTTGGTGTCGGTATCGACGTTGATTAATGGTCAGGAGAAGGCTTCGGCCTCCACCTACTATCACTACAACCGTAATAAGTCGATCACCTTGTCCGCCAACTTGGCGCCGGGGTATGACTTAGGGCAAGCACTGGACTTCCTCGATACGCAAGCGCGCACCTTGTTACCGGCGCAAGCGATTGTCGATTACAAGGGCGAGTCACTGGAGTACCGCACCAATCAGGGCAATATCCTGTTTGCCTTCGGCATGGCGATGGTGGTGGTTTATCTGCTGCTGGCGGCGCAATTTGAAAGCTTCGTTCATCCGTTGGTGGTGATGCTGACCGTACCGCTAGGGGTGGCCGGTGGCCTGTTTGGCCTGTGGGTTACTGGGATGTCGCTCAATATCTACAGCCAGCTTGGCATGATCATGCTGGTGGGATTGGTGACCAAAAACGGGATCTTGCTGGTGGAGTTTACCAATCAGCTACGTGATGCTGGCCAAAGCTTTGCCGAGGCGATTTTGAATGCGGCAGAAACCCGTTTTCGCCCGATCATGATGACGGCGCTGACCGCGATTATTGGCGGGATCCCGCTCATCTTCGCCTTTGGCGCAGGCGCCGAAGGGCGACAGGCGATCGGTATTGTGGTGGTGTTCGGCATGGCGATCGCGTTGGTGCTGACGCTGTATATCGTACCGGCCATGTACGCATTACTGGCGCGGCGCACTGGGTCACCGGATGATGCTTCGCGCCGTTTGGAGCAGGCGTTGGCCGATGATGAGCTGGCCGAATTGGCCGGTGAAAAAGGGCGACAGCCATAACCGCGCTCAAAACTCGCCACTGACGCGATGCTGAGTTGGAGAGATAAAAAGCCTGCTTTTCCGAGCAGGCTTTTTTATTGGCCAGCGCGCGGCTGCACACGTTGCAAGAATGTGTAAGGCAGCTCCAAAACAGAGCAATTACGGGCGCTTAACCTCTGGTCGCTTCTTAAAATAGGGTTTTTCAGGGGGGAGTGTGGTCATGCAGGGAAAGAGTGGTTGGGGATGGGGCCTGTTGGCGCTGTCGTTATGTACCCAGGCGGCGGAAGTGCCGTTGGGGATGCCGTTGGCCAGTGAGCAGGTGTTGGTGCGGGCAAACGGCCAAGATCCGCAGCAGTTAGATCCCAATACGGTAGATGCGGATTTTGCCACTCAGGCGGTACTGTCGGATCTGTTTGAAGGGCTGGTGCAAGAAGATGATAACGGCACCATTATCCCGGCGCAGGCTGAGCGTTGGGAAGCCTCGGCGGATGGTAAATCGATCACCTTTTGGCTGCGCGATGCCGCGCGTTGGTCGGATGGTCAGCCGGTTTTGGCGCAGGATTTTGTCTTGGGCTGGCAGCGGGCGGTGAACCCGAAGCTGCGCATCAGTAACCGCAATTATCTGGCCGAGGCCGGAGTCGCCAATGCCGAGCTGATTGGTAAAGGCAAGCTGAATCCAGAAAAACTGGGCGTATCGGCACTGGAGCCGAAGGTGCTGCAAGTGACCTTTGATAAGCCGATGCCGTTTTTTATGTCGATGCTTTCACTGCCATCGTTTATGCCCGCGCCATCGCATCTGGTGCAACAAGGCATTGCCTATCCGGCTGGGCCGCTGGTCAGTAACGGCGCTTTCATGCTGGAAGAGTGGACGGTCGGTAAGCAGTTACAGTTGATGAAAAATGCCCACTACTGGGACAACGCCCATACGGTGCTGGCCAAAGTGGTGTACTTGCCGCAGCGTTTTGCCCAGAGCGATATTCCGCGTATCGAGCAGGGTAACCTGCACATGACGGACAATGTGCCGGGCAGTCAGTATCGCCGTATTCAGAACAGTGTGCCGGAGTCGCTGCGGGCGTTTAATCTGCTCGGGCTGTACCAGTTCAGTTTGAACAACCGCCGTCCGCCGCTGGTGGATAACAATATTCGCCAAGCGCTGTCGATGGCGGTTAACCGTGAGCTGATCACCGATACCTTAAGCGGACAGTTGGTGAAGCCGGCCTACACCGTGATCCCCGATAATGTACCGCAATACCTGCCGGTGACGGCGGAGTTTGCCAGTGAGCCGCTGCGTATGCGCCAAGATCAGGCGCGCAAGTTGCTGGAAGCGGCTGGTTTTAGTGCTGAAAAACCGCTGCAAATTGCCCTGTCCTATCGCGATGACGATGAGCAGGAGCGTTTAGCCAACACCGTGGCCTCAATGTGGAAGGTGATTGGGGTGAAGGTCGAGATGAATCGTTTGACCGATCCGGCGTTTCGCGCCAGCCGCTATACCAATCACTATGATGTGGTCGGCACCTATATTTATGGCGACTACAACGAGCCCTCTGCGCTGTTGAATGATTTTCGCTGCTATAACCCGTCGAACCTTAGCGGATATTGCAACAAAGAGTTTGATTTGATCTTGGATCAGGCGCAATCGGCAGATGCCGATCAGCGTGGTGTACTGTATCGCCGCGCCGAAGAGCTGTTACTCAAGTCAACACCGTTGGTGCCGGTATTCCATGACACCAAAACACGGTTAGTCAGTGCCACCTTGCAAGGGCTACCGCAAATCAGTCCGCGAGGCATCGTGTTAAGTAAAAATTTGTATTTGACTGAAGGTTAAATAATTGTATTAATTTGGAGGTAAAGTTATATTCTTTACCTCCAACGATTAATTTAATAACAAAACTATTTCCATATATGTGTTAGCTTTGCGATATATAAATATCCTCGCCATGAAGTGTCGGCTATCTTATTGATTATAAATGGCTTCGTGAATTTCTATGCGCAATTCGTGACTGCAATCACATGTAATACAAAATCAATTAGGCTTGATTTTGAAAGATGATCTGTGTCATGTTAATTGCAACTGCGAGGCGTAATATATTCCTCATGCAATACACCATTATTTATAGATATTATTTCCAGAAGAAGATAGCCAAATATGGCAAGGGAGATTGGAAATGAAAGGCTTGTCAATAATGAAACATATTCGGCGGACCAGACATCTGATGATGCCTATCTACCGTAGCTATTTTTCTTTTGCTTTCTTCTACTATAGATAATCCTGCCTTCATCCGGTGGCTGCTGCCTGTTTGTGGTGTGTCATCGTCTATTACCCGGCATGGAAAGGTCAACGTGACATTTTCGCCCGGAGTAAAGTTACTCTCAGTGTGTGCCGGTCAGACCGCCAGTCTGCCCTAAGACTAACCTCCTGAACGCGTTGCTTCGGGCTGGGTGTCGCATCACAACTGAAGTGGCTTGTCGTTGATAACACAATTTATACAGCACAAATAGGTTTATCCGCACGGTGATCTGCTGCCTGTGTACATAATACGTAAAATTAAATTTTAGTTGATATTAAAAGTAGTTCCATAAAGGGGTGTTTATGGAGTTGGCCTTTTAAAAAGACATACGTTTAATTGCGTTTGTAGTACAGTGCGTAAAAATTTCATGCTGAAACCAGTCCAGTAATAAACTTATTTATTACTGCGGGATTTCTTACGCCAAAAATAAGACTACATCGCAACGTAATACCGCGTGGCTCGGTAAACAATAATCGGAATATATCCGTAACGATTATTTGGTAGATGTTATTTACCGAACATGCTGCGTCATACCCTAAATTTAACAATGTCATTTTTAATAAATAGAGATAATGTTGCCATGAAAACTTTAAAAATAGCTGCCAGTGACAGTGTGTTATCCTGTTTCGACACGGAACGTGAAATTACGAATGTTCATACCACCGATTTCTCTGATATCGCGGCCATCGTAGTTTCTGTTCAAGACATCCATGACGGTATTCTGGCTAAAATCCACGCGACCGGCCTGTCTATCCCGACTTTTGCAGCGGTGTGCTGTGAAGAAGAGCTGTCTGCTGAGGTGCTGCCACAGCTGACCGGGGTGTTCGAGCTGTGTGGTGAGAATACTGACTTCTACGGTAAGCAATTGGAGTCTGCGGCGCAGCGTTATGAAGAGAACCTGCTGCCACCGTTCTTCAATACTTTGAAGCAATATGTGGAAATGGGTAACTCAACCTTCGCTTGCCCGGGTCACCAAGGTGGTCAATTCTTCCGTAAGCATCCTGCCGGTCGTCAATTCTTCGAGTTCTTCGGTGAAACGCTGTTCCGTGCGGATATGTGTAACGCCGACGTGAAACTGGGTGACCTGCTGATCCACGAAGGTGCACCATGCGACGCGCAAAAACACGCCGCCAAAGTGTATAACGCGGATAAAACCTACTTCGTTCTGAACGGGACTTCTGCATCCAACAAGGTAGCCACTAACGCGCTGCTGGCTCGTGGTGACTTGGTGCTGTTTGACCGTAACAACCACAAATCCAACCACCACGGTGCGCTGTTGCAAGCCGGTGCGACCCCAGTGTATCTGGAAACCGCCCGTAACCCATTTGGTTTCATCGGTGGTATCGATGCGCACTGCTTTAGCGAAAAATACCTGCGTGATGAAATCCGCAAAGTAGCGCCAGAAAAAGCCGAGGCCAAACGTCCGTTCCGTTTAGCCATCATTCAGCTGGGTACTTACGACGGTACTATCTATAACGCTCGTCAAGTGGTTGATAAGATTGGTCACCTGTGTGACTACATCCTGTTTGACTCTGCATGGGTAGGTTACGAGCAGTTCATCCCAATGATGAAAGACTGTTCACCGCTGCTGCTGGATCTGAACGAAAACGACCCAGGCATCATCGTGACCCAGTCTGTGCACAAGCAACAAGCTGGCTTCTCTCAAACTTCACAAATTCACAAAAAAGACAGCCACATCAAGGGCCAAGACCGTTATTGCAACCACAAACGCTTTAACAATGCCTTCATGATGCACGCCTCTACCAGCCCGTTCTATCCTCTGTTTGCGGCGCTGGATGTGAACGCCAAGATGCACGAAGGCGAAAGCGGTCGTCGTCTGTGGATGGAATGCGTTAAAAACGGTATCGAAGCACGTAAATTGCTGCTGGAAACTTGCAGCATGATCAAACCGTTCGTACCGGTTACCGTGGATGGCCGTAAATGGCAGGATCACGATACCGAGGTGATGGCTAATGATCTGCGCTTCTTCAATTTCGTGCCGAGTGAGAAGTGGCATGGCTTTGAAGGCTATCAAGAACATCAATACTTTGTGGACCCTTGTAAGTTTATGCTTACAACACCGGGCATTGATGCTGCTACGGGGGAATATACTGAATTTGGTATCCCAGCCACCATTTTGGCGAACTTCCTGCGTGAAAACGGCATCATTCCAGAGAAGTGTGACTTGAACTCCATTCTCTTCTTGCTGACTCCAGCAGAAGATATGGCTAAGTTGCAACACCTTATCGCACAAATTGCACGTTTTGAACGCTACGTAGCAGAAGATGCTCCATTAAGTGAAGTGTTGCCGAATGTGTATCGGAGTAACGAGGCTCGTTATCGCGGTTATACTATTCGTCAACTGTGTCAGGAGATGCATAACCTGTACGTCAGCTATGATGTGAAACAGCTGCAAAAAGAGATGTTCCGTCAAGCTCACTTCCCTAAAGCGGTAATGAACCCGCAGGATGCCAACATTGAGTTTATCCGCGGTAACGTGGAGCTGGTTCCGCTTTGCAAGGCCGAAGGCCGTATCGCTGCGGAAGGTGCACTGCCATATCCACCTGGAGTTCTGTGTGTTGTTCCAGGCGAAGTGTGGGGCGGTGCGGTACAGCGTTACTTCCTGGCGCTCGAAGAGGGCATCAACCTGCTGCCAGGCTTCTCGCCTGAACTGCAAGGTGTCTACATCCAAGAAGAGGACGACGGTACTAAACGTGCGTATGGCTATGTAATGAAACAGTAAGCCGTCGTCAGGGGAGATGTACTAAGTAAGGTGCACGGATTACCGGCACAGACCGGTAATCCCTTCAGAATCTTCACTCTTCAAATCCTACCTCGGCAATGGCGTGTGCTGTTGCCTTGGCGGGGTATTACCTGAGAGTCAGTATTATGAGCAAACAAAATAATAAGATGGGGGTGGTGCAATTAACCATCCTGACCGCTGTGAACATGATGGGTTCGGGCATTATTATGCTGCCGGCCAAATTGGCACAGGTTGGTACCATTTCGATTCTGTCATGGCTGGTAACCGCTTGTGGTTCGATGGCGTTGGCGTTCGCCTTTGCCAAGTGCGGGATGCTGAGCCGCAAAAGTGGCGGTATGGGCGGCTATGCCGAGTATGCCTTCGGTAAGTCCGGTAACTTCATGGCGAACTACACCTATGCGGTGTCGTTGCTGATTGCTAACGTGGCGATTGCTATCACCGCGGTGGGCTACGGTACTGAGTTGTTTGGCGTGACCTTAAGCCCAGTCGGGATTTGTATTGCGACTATTGCGGTGCTGTGGATCTCTACAGTGGCTAACTTTGGCGGCGCGAAAATCACCGGTCGAATCAGTGGTGTTACCGTGTGGGGTGTGATCATCCCAGTCGTGGGTGTGTCAGTAATCGGTTGGTTCTGGTTTAACGGCAGTACCTATACTGCGGCGTGGAACCCACACGATAAGCCATTCTTCGAAGCGGTGGGTGCGTCTATCTCCATGACCTTGTGGGCGTTCTTGGGTCTAGAATCTGCCTGTGCTAACTCCGATGCGGTAGAAAACCCAGAGAAAAACGTGCCGATCGCGGTGATGGGCGGTACCTTGGCGGCTGCAGTTATCTATATCATTTCTACTAACGTGATTGCCGGTATGCTGCCAAACGCTGATTTAGCGGCTTCTTCAGCGCCGTTCGGTCTGGCTTTCTCGTACATGTTTAACCCAATGGTCGGTAAGATTGTAACTGCATTGGCGGTGCTGGCTTGTGTTGGTTCTCTGTTGGGCTGGCAGTTCACCATCGCGCAAGTGTTCAAGAGTTCTGCAGACCAAGGCTACTTCCCGAAACTGTTCTCCAAAGTCACCAAGGCCGATGCGCCAGTTAAGGGCATGATCTTGCTGACCGTGATCCAAACCGGTTTGGCGCTGATGACCATCAGTCCATCGCTGATCAAGCAGTTTGAGATCTTGGTAAACTTGGCGGTAGTGACCAACCTGATCCCGTATATCCTGTCGATGGCGGCGGTATTTATCATGCAGCGTTTGGCGAAAATCCCCGCTTCTAAGGCGCGCTTTGCCAACGTTATTGCCTTCATCGGTGCGATCTACAGCTTTTATGCGCTGTATGGCTCCGGTGAGCTGGCGATGATGTGGGGTGCGATTGCGACCTTCTTCGGTTGGACTCTGTATGGCTTTATCGCTGATCGTTTCGAGATTCAGCCGGCTATCGAGATGGCAACGAGCAACACCGATAGCGATGCATCAGCGCAAAATAGCGGTGCGGTGACTTCCGCGTAACCGCGCGACAGCAAGATTCAATACACGATTTCGCCCTGCCTATTTTCTCCAGGTGCGGCGGGTTTGGACAGGAGCACGCTTTGCGGCGGCTCCTGTTTTTTTATGCCTGCTGTTTTATGCGGGTCTTTTTTATTGTGTGCGCCAATGGTCGTCTTTTGCCACAATGCTCAGCAGCTCCCTCATACTTAAGCCGGATAAGAGAAACGCTGTGTCATCCTTTGAATATTCCCTGTCGCCTTGCCCCGATGATTCTGACCCGCTAACTGCGGGGAGCGCGCTGGTTGAGGCTTCGCCTGCGCTCAGTGCAGCACTGCCAGCGGCGTCTTGCTGGTGGCTGTATATGGTGCGGATGGCCGATGGGCGGCTATATACCGGCATCAGTACCGATGTGGCGCGCCGCTTTAGCCAGCATGTGAACGGCAAAGGAGCACGTGCTTTGCGTGGCAAAGGGCCGTTGACGCTCGTGTGGCAGCAGCAAGTGGGCGTGCACAGCGTGGCGCTAAAACTGGAGTATCGCCTTAAGCGCTGGCGTAAAGCTCGCAAAGAGGCGTTGATTAACTCGCCAACGCTATTTGCCGAGTTACAGGCGCAGCTTGAATCGGAATATACCCTTTCTACTTGAAGCTGCCGCGGTGTTGGGTTGCGCAGTCGTGCGCAAGGGATGTAACGAAAAAACAGAACAGAAGGCGGCGAAGGATGACGAGATGAGAAAGGAAAATGGGTAAGCACATAACGCCAATAACAAAAAAGCCTCCGAAAATTCGGAGGCTTTCTTATATGGTGCTGGCTATCGGAATCGAACTGATGACCTACTGATTACAAGTCAGTTGCTCTACCTACTGAGCTAAGCCAGCGTAAATCTTAAATTCTGTGGTGCCCGGACGCGGAATCGAACCACGGACACGGGGATTTTCAATCCCCTGCTCTACCGACTGAGCTATCCGGGCAG